>Ga0214921_10000853_pt1 | contig 54316 bp, 49 predicted proteins | sample LL1505_MetaG_FD_177992 | JGI IMG/M metagenome (GOLD analysis project Ga0214921, IMG submission 177992) | Freshwater microbial communities from Lake Lanier, Atlanta, Georgia, United States - LL-1505 | ecosystem: Environmental > Aquatic > Freshwater > Lake | place: USA: Georgia | collected... | reverse complement strand
TATCCAAAAAATAAGAATAGAATTAAAAATAACTTAGAAAAAAAAAAAACTAATTTTTTAGACTCTATAAAAAAAATTATAAATAATTGCATTAAAATAATTATAAACAATATGTACAAGGGATTAATAAAAAAATTAAAAATTTTTGTTAAATAAAATTCCATAAAAAATTTTTATTAAATAAAATCTTCGTTATATAATTTAGAACTTAAAACAATTCCAAATCCTATCATGTTAGTAAGCATGGCCGTTCCCCCATATGATAATATGGGTAACGGAACTCCGACGACTGGTAACAATCCTGTTACCATCCCTAAATTTATTGCAATATATAAGAAAAAATTAAAGGCAAATGCATAACAAAATATTTTCGAAAAGTTATTTTTACTCTGATCTCCAATTAAAGTTATTCTCTTAATTATTGAAAAAAATAACCACAATAATAATAAAGAGCCTATTAACCCAAACTCTTCTGCAAAATGAGAAAATACAAAGTCAGTATGATTTTCTGGCACAAAATCCAAAGAGCTTTGAGATCCTCTTAAATATCCCTTCCCAAAAATTCCACCTGATCCTATTCCAATTTTAGCTTGTATGACTTGATAATTTGCCCCCAAAGGATCTCTTTCTGTATTAAAAAAATTAATAACTCTTTGTTTTTGGTAAGGTTTCATTGCGGCAAAAATAAATGGCAGACTCAGAACTGCAATCACAAATCCAGATATAAATATTTTTCGATTTAAACCAACAATCCATAGAGTTCCTAGTGCTGCGCCTAAAATTAATACTGCAGTTCCAAGATCTGGCTGTCTTAAAACTAATAAAAATGGAATTAAAATCAAAATTGCAGAAGCCAACAATGAAAATAACCTATTAGTATTTTCAACTTTTACTAAGTTATAAAATTTCGCAAGAACTAATATAATTGCAAGTTTTGCAACTTCCGAAGGCTGGACGTGGAAAAATCCGAAATCAAGCCAACGCTGAGCACCTTTAGCTGTTACCCCAATAAATTTCAAAACTATTAAAAGAAATAATATTAAAAAATAAAAATGATAAGCATATCGATACCAAAAATTTACATGAGTAAAAGCAACTACAATTAAAATTAAGAATGCAAATATAAATCTAACTGAATGTTTTAAATAAATAGTTCCTTGTCCTTTGTCTATTGAATACAAACATAAAATACTTATCAACCCTAAAACCAAAACCATATTAATTAGACTTCTGTCTAACTTCTGAAATTTTTCAATTAACAAAAAAATTTTAGATATTTTTACTGTTTCAGGCATTGGATACTCTCCTTTTAAATAAAAAATCAAACATGCTGCTAGCAATTGGAGCGGCAATCCTTGATCCTGGTCCGGCATGCTCTGCTACTACTGCTATGGCATATTTAGGCTCTTCTACCGGACCAAATCCTGCAAAAAGAGAGTGGTCTCGGTATTTATATTCTCTAGAATTAGGATTTGCATTATCCTCTCTATCTTTGATTGTTAATTTTGTGACTTGAGAGGTTCCTGTCTTTCCAGCAAATTTCAACTTACCATTTAATCTAGAACCATAAGAAGTGCCCCCTGGTTCATTCGTTGCTGCCACTAAAGCTTCATTAATTATTTTTATGTTCTCAGCATCAAAATCCATACGGCTTAATTTAGATTTTTCATCGAGATAAAAAGTTGGGTTAACAACATACCCACCGTTAGCAAATTGTGCCATTGATTTGCATATTTGCATAGGTGTTGCTAATATATAACCCTGTCCTATTCCTGTAATTAAAGTTTCTCCAAGTAACCATGGTTTGCCCAAAGCATTTTTTTTCCACTTTGTGTCTGGAACCAAGCCTTTTCTCTCTTCGTCAAAATCTTTTAAAATTGTCTGACCAAAATTAAATTTTCTTATTGTTTCTGCTAATCTGTCTACTCCCAATAATCTTGCAACTTCATAAAAATATATATCACATGATTTTTTTATCGCATCTTTTAAATTAATTCTCCCATGCCCACCATCTTTCCAACAATAAAATTCTTGACCATATAGTTCAATTTTTCCAGGACAAAAATGGGTATAATCTTGATCAACGATTTTATTTTCTAGTGCAGCTAAAGCTATAATTGGCTTTACTACAGATCCTGGAGGGTATTGTCCTGATAAAAATTTATTAATTAATGGTTTTCGTTCGTTTTTTAATAATTCATTAAATTCTGGCTGACTTATACCAAAAGCAAATTTATTAGTGTCAAATGAGGGTGTTGAAACGCAAGCCAAAACTTCTCCTGTTTTAATGTCCATAGCAATTGCAGATCCAGCATAACGTCCTAATTTTTGGTAAGTTAATTTTTGAAGTTCGAGATCAAGTGAAGTTTTTAAAGCATTACCACTTACTCCGTCAACAAATTCTACCGTTCTAATTGCTCTACCCGCAGCATTTACTTCAAAACGAGTAAAACCTGGAGTGCCAATAAGCTCTCTGTTTAATATTTTTTCAATTCCAAGTTTTCCAATTTTAATGCCTGGTGTTCTAAAAAGATCATCTTTTTGATTTTGTAGGTCGTTTTCATTAGGAACACCAACATAACCTAATACATGAGCAAATTCATAAGGATAATTATAATGTCTCTCCATTGAAATAAATGGCTGAACACCATTTAAGATAAAAAGATTACTATTTATTTTTGAAAACTCAGCCCATGTTAAATTTTTATTAATAACATAGGGTTGAAATTTTCTAAGTTTTATAAAATCTGTTTTCGTTTTTTCAATTATTTCATTATCTAGTCGTAAAAATTTATTTAACGTTACAAGAACAAAATCAAGATCAGTAACGTCTCCTTTTATTAAAGCAATCCTATAAAGTTGCCGATTTTCTGCTATCTTATTATTAAAACGATCTAATATTAATCCTCTCTCAGCTGCAATTTTCCATTCTTTAAACCGATTTCGGTCGGATAAAATTGAATATTTATTTCTTTGAAATACTTGAAGCCACAAAAGTCTAAGACCAATTAAACCAAAAAAAGTATATTTAGCGGTAGTTAAAATTGCTTTTCTTCTATTAATTATACTTGTTTTTGTTTGATAACCTTCGGTTGGTCTATGCTTAAAAAGCTTCATAAAAATATAGACAATATAACATCAAAAATGCTAAATCGTGTCACTTTTTTGGAGGAAAGCATATATTAAAATAGAAGTTAAAAATGACAACCTAGAGCAAGCTCTTAGAGCCCTTAAAAAAAAATTACAAAGAGAAGGTGTTTTCCGCTTACTGAAAATTAAAAGTCACTTTGAAAAACCCTCTGAGAGAAAAAAGCGAGAAAAGGATGAAAACACAAGAAGAGTAAAAAAATTCAAAAAACTAAAAGCTCGTTACTAAAAACTCAAAAGTCTACAGTAAAAAAATAGCCATCAAAATCAAAACAAGAATAATAACAGCTGAAATATATATTGTTAATTTTTTAAAGTTAGACCAAGTTTCTTTTTGAGATCCAATATCCATTAACTTCTAACCCTGACGTGCTTTAAACTTTGGATTTTTTTTATTAATAACATAAAGTTTTCCTCGTCTTCTAACCACCTTACAATTTATATCTCTTTTTTTTAGAGATTTTAATGAACTAACAACTTTCATAGGTACCTTGATTATATAGTAAATATTAGTTTGTAAAGATTAAGTTATTTTTTTAAAACTATCTATATAATTTTTTAAGGCTATTTTGCCCTTCAAATCAATTATCTTTTTGCCTCTAACGGACTTAATGATTGCAGATTTAAACCTCTCCCCTTTTCTTTCCTTTATAAATTTAATTTTGTTGGAAAACATTTTTGCCACATCTTTAATTGAATATGTCTTTGAATGAGAAATTGAATAATGAGAATTTTTATTCTTTTTCCAAACCTTATAGCAACCCTCAACAATATCTCTGACATGTGTAAATCTCCTAGATTGAGTTCCTGGCAGCACAACTGTTAAATGCTGTTTATTCAAATACTGTTTACAAAATACACCAATAACTGCTGACATTTTAGAATCTGTTATTTGTTTTGGTCCATAAACATTATAGAAATATATAATTTCATATTTTAGATTAAACCATTTCTTTAGATTCATTATTAAATTCATATTTACCGACTTAGAATAAGCATAAGGAGATAAATGTTGATCTTCATGTTTATTACCTAAACTGGCAGAGGTTGCTGAGTAAATAATTTTTATTTTATTTTCTAAACAAAATTTAATTACTTCTTGGGTGCCACTAATATTGCTATTAAAACACTTTTGTACATTTTCAAAACTTTGAAATATTCTAGAAAATTCGGCAAAATGAAAAATTACTTTAATTTTTCTTTTTATTTTATTAAAATGTTTAAAAAAATCTACAGTATCGCCCTTTAAATATTTTGCTCTGCTATTTTTAATATGATTTTTTTTTGTACCTGCTGAATAATTATCTATGCTTACTATATGGTCTGAGGTTTTCTTTAATAGTAATTCTATTAAATTGGAGCCTATAAAACCTGCCCCTCCTGTTACTATTATAATATTTTTCATTTAAATTTAAGAAAGCCTGGCAACGACCTACTCTTCCGTGCCTTAAGACAAAGTACCATTGGCGCTAAAGGGCTTAACTGCCGAGTTCGGAATGGGATCGGGTGTTACTCCTTTGCAATAATCACCAGGCAAGGTTTTATACATAAATAGTATTCTTTTGTAAATATCATTGAAGTTTTGACTAACTGATCAAAATTTAACAAGAGTAGATAATTTAAAATATAATGCTATAACTTAAAAAATTATCGCGGGGTGGAGCAGTCTGGTAGCTCGTCAGGCTCATAACCTGAAGGTCCTTGGTTCAAATCCAAGCCCCGCAACCAATTTTGCAACTTCAAATTTAATTAAAATATTTTTTATTGAATTTTAGTACTTAATAGAAAACTTATTATTATTTAGTTTTTTAGCAATTTCCTTTTCTATCCATTTATAAGTTATTTCTAATCCAGATTTTAGACTAGTTTCGAAGTCCCAGCCAAGCTTTGCTTTAACAAGATCATTGTTACTAGAGCGTCCTCTTACTCCTTTTGGTTTATCTAACTGATAATTTCTCTCAACTTTATAACCACCTATTTCCTCAATAATACTTATCATTTGATTAATAGAAACCTGCTCTTCAGAGCCTAAATTCAAAACTTCACGGCAATTACTTTCAAATATTTTTCTTGTTCCTTTAATACAATCATCAATAAACATAAAGCTTCTTGTTTGCTCACCGTCTCCCCAAACATCTATTTTTTTTTGACCTGTATTTTTAGCAGTAATTAATTTTCTGCATAACGCAGCGGGTGCTTTTTCTCTGCCTCCATCAAATGTACCCATTGGACCATAAACATTATGATACCTTGCAACTCTCGTTTCTAATCCATAATCTTCATAAAAATGTCTACACATTCTCTCACTAAATAATTTCTCCCAACCATATCCATCTTCTGGCATCGCTGGATATGCGTCAGATTCTTTTAGGCCTTCAATGAAATTATTTGTTTGTTTGTTAGCATTGTAAACGCATGCGCTAGAGGAGAAAAAATATTTTTTTACTTTATTAACTAAAGAAGCGCGTAATAAATTAGTATTAATAAGAACTGAAAGCATACATTCAGCCTTATTGTTTTCTATAAATCCCATACCCCCCATATTACAGGCCATATTATAAATAAAATCGACACCCTTGGTTACCTCAATACAATTTTCATATTCTTTTAGATCTAATGAAAAATTCTTATTAGAATCAAATAATTGAAACCAAGTTTCTAAAGGCTTTATATCTACACAAATCACCTCATGACCGTCATTGAGTAGCGATTTAACAAGATGCCCTCCTATAAGTCCTCCTGCTCCACAAACGAGGTATTTATTTTTCATAAAAATTAAATTTTTTATAAATTAGAACAAATCTATTATTAAGTAAAATCTTATAATTTATAATTACTATTAATTTTCCAACATTCTGAATAATATGAATTAGAAAAGAAGGATTACCACTCTTTATCCGCTGTACGTTATAATATGATGACTATTACATTCAGGCTGGATAATAAGAGTTCTCATTTTACATAGCATTATAACATATCTTTAAATTTCAAATAAACTCAAAATAATATTAATATAAAGTTTATATTTATTAATAAAAAAATACTTTAAAAATTAAAAATAAAAATAAATTTTATATGTTTAATTATTTAATTATAAACAAAATATGAAAATACTTCCTTCTATTAAAAATTTTCTGCCAGGAAATCATATTTTATTTTATATTGTGTTCTTATTTGTTTTTTTTCTTTTTAGTTCAATATTTATTTTATCATTAATCAAAATAGTTAATATGTGGTCATTTTCCCAAGCTCATATCAACTATTCTTATGGTTTTGTAAAAAGAGGGCTATTTGGTACTATTATGTTATTTATAGAAAATTTTTTTTCGCTCTCCACAAAAAAAATTTTTTCTTTATTTTTTATTATATTAACTTCAATAAATATCCTTTTATTCTTTAATATAATTAAAAAATATTCTACTAATTTTTTAGTGTTTTTCTTTTTGGCGCTTAATCCCACATTAATAATGTTTTCATTTAATGATCTTGGTGGGTACCAAAGATTTGATGCGATCTCTATTTTTACTATGCTTCTTCATTGCCTATATGCATGCAATCATAATTTAAAAAATAATATCGTCATGTATAAAAAAAAGCTTTTTTTTATTATTTTTCCAATAATTTTAATATCTTCATTTATTCATGAAATAATTATTTGGTCTTTGCCTCTGCACGTCCTGATTACTATGAATGCAACTAAAGAAAATTTTAATAAAACGATCAACTATTATTTAATATTTTTAATACTTGTTTTAATAATATTTCTTTTTCCTGTAGCAGATATGACGGTACAAAAAATGATCAAAGATTTGGCAGAAAGAAATTTATTTATTGATGCTATTATTCTTGCATCGGCTACAAAAGGTAATCTGCAAGTATTAAGCTATGAGATTCAAACTAATTTATTAAATTTTTACAACTTCAAAATTAATTTATTCTTTATAATTTTATCTACTTTACCTTTTTTATTTTTTATTAATTACTTACAAAATAATAATTATTTAGATGTTAAAATTAAATCATATCATTTGATATTTGCTACTTTCCCCTACTTAACTTTATTTGCAATTGGAGATACTGGAAGATGGATCAGTCTAATCTCATTTACATCTTTAACTTTCATGTCTCAATTTCCTCTAAAAAAAAATATTGAAAATTTTAGAGTATCTAAAAAAATATTTTTACAACGTTTATTTACTTTAATTCTTTTTATAATTATTTTTATTTATGTTTTTTTTATTAGAATGCCCCATTGCTGCAATTTAGAAAAGAAAGGAATTACTATATGGGGTGGTATTTCACATAAACTATATGCATTTTCTAAAATTATTTCTAAAGATCAAGATGACTTTTATAATTTAAACAAAAGATTTAAAGAATAATTAAAAGTTTTTGAATTAAATATATCAATTCACTATACTTGATAAAGATGATTAAAAATAAAAACTACAGTATCCATTATTATTTTTTTTTTGTTAGCATAACATTTTTAATTTATAATTTTTATAATGACTCTGGATATTGGTTTGATGAGTGGAGTACATTACTCAGTTCTGATCCCCGAGTGCCTATTCAAAAAATTTATGAACGAATAGATGGGATCGGTACGGTTGGAGAGCTAACCCCAAAAATATATTTTTTAATATTAAGATTTTTTTTTTTAATATTTGGTTATACAGCTGAAAATGGAAGAATATTTAGTGTATTTTTTTTTATATTACTAATATTTATTTTTTACCATTTATTAAAATTATTTTTCAGTAAACAGAAAAGTCTATTTATTGCCGGAATATTAAGTGTAAATCCATTTATGTTGTGGATGGCAAATGAAACAAGAGTAGACACATTTAATATTTTTTTTTGCATTTTAAATATTTATTTTTTTTTTGTTGGTTTATTTAAAAAAAAATTAAAGTATAATTTATTATATTTTATTTCGTGCGTTTGGATGCTAAGCGTTCATCCTTTAACAGTCCTTATAGTACTTTCTCAAATTATTTATATTTTTTTTTTAAAAAAAAATAATTATTTAATTTATATCTTACTTTCTCTTACAACTTATTTTTTATTGAATTATAGTTATGTGATGAAAGGGCTAAGTGGAGCGTTAACACCTGGTCACACAAAATTACAATTTAATTTTTTTTTATCTTATTTCTTTAATACTTATTTTGGCAATAAATATTTTGGTGGATTTTATCTGTTATTATTTTTATTTTTGTTTTTTTTTAATTTTAAAAAGATTCTTAAAAACGAAATAATTTTATATTCTATAATTACAATTTTTTTATCCTACTCAGCAATTGTGTTAGGATACTTATTTTCTTTTCACATTGCTGCACCGCGATACATAGAATTCATAGTACCTTTAATAATCCTAGTACTTATATATAATATTGATGATGTCGTTATAAAGTTTAAAAGAAAACTTTTATTTAATACGAAATTATTAATTTTTATTATAATAATTATAAATACTTTTATAACAAATGATAACAAACCTGTAAAAAAACCCTATACAAAAGCCGCTCTAGAAATAATAAAATTAAACAATATTGAATATATTTATATTAACTCCGATCAATATTTTTCTACATACTTAAAATCTATTAATTACTTTAAACTTCAGAATTTTTTATTACTAGAGAATGAAACATTAAGTCAAAAAAAAATATTAAAATTTGCTTTTTTGTGCTCAAAGGAAGTCAAGTATAACTCTGTTAAAAAAAATATTATTGAAAATCCGCAATGTAGAAAAGAATTTGATAACTTCAAAAGTTATAAAATTATAGATTTAGCGGATTATAAAATTATTTTATATAAGAGTAATTGAAAAGTTAATTTTATTCTTCTTAAACCTAAAATTCTTTAATAAAAAATCATAATTTAAAATCATTTTATTTTTATATAAAAAAAATTTTTTAAACTTAGAATAATTAGTTTTTTTAAAGAGTCAAAAATATGCGACAATCTCATTTTTGAATTACCATAATTTCTAAATTTGAGACTTATAGGTAATTCATAAATTTTGTATCCAATTTTTTCAAAATAAAAAAGACTTTCAATTAAATAAAAATAATTCTTATCTTTAGATAGGAAAAAATGTTTTAATCTAATTTTATTAAGTTTATAAAATCTAAAACCTCCTGATGAATCAAGTTCAGTTTTTAAGAGAATCTTAACAAGTAAAAATCTTAAAGTTGTTATAAATTTTCTGATAAATGGCCAATCAGAAATTGATTTAGGATTTAAAAATCTATTTGTATTAATTATATCACAATTACCTAACTTGTTTTTAAAAAGTTCTAACATTTCAAGAATTACGGCAGGATCATGAGTTCCGTCTGCATCAATTGTTATGCAGTAATTAAATTTATTTTTAAAAGCATATTTTATTCCTTCTTGATGTGCTGATCCAATACCTCTCTTATTTTCTCTAAATAAATAATTAATATTTTTAAATTTTTTTTTTAAGTTTATAATTTCCTTTTGTGTTTCGTCTAAAGAATTATCGTCAATAATCAAAATATTAAAAGAATATTTTTTTAATGAAAATATTTTACGAACTAATTTTTTAATATTTTTTTCTTCGTTGAGAGTAGGTATGATAATTAATATTTTGGATAATTTATACAATATGCAAATTCGGTAAAGGAAAGATTAACTTTGGTTTATTAGATAATTTACCATAAATTTTTTTTTCTTTTTTGCAAATAAAATTTTTAAAATGCCATGGCAATACTAAAAAATAATTTGGGTTAAGTTTTCTAGCTTTAAGCTCAGAAATAATTTTTATTTTACTGCCAGGAATTAACTTATTATATTTAAATGAATTCACTTCAGCTACACAAGGCATGAGATTAGATGTGATATTACTATAGTTTAATATTATATTTCCCTTTGTGGAAGCTCCATATCCTACAACTAACTGATTTTGTTTTTTTAGCTTTTTTAAGAAAGTAATTAATTTTTTCGAATTATCTTTTATTCTAAGATAAAATTTTTTATATGTTTTTATATTATAAAGTTTACTTTTATACTCTTCGTTTAATATTTTGTTAATTTTCACTTTATTTTCATTATAAGAATTATTGTTTTTTTTGGTTAAAGTTATCGCTAAACTTCCACCATTTACATTATTTGCGTGAACTTCTATTATTTTAAAGCCTATCTTATCAAATAAGTATTTTAAGGATTTTAAAGAATAATATTCTATATGCTCATGGCATATTGTATCGTAAGAATTCTTATCGAGCATTAATTTTATATAACTTTGCTCTGTGTGCCAAACACCATTATCATTCAAACTATCGTAAATATTTTTTATAAATGTGTACGGTTTTTTTAGATCATAAAGCATCGCGTTCGTTATAATTAAATCAGCTTTTTTTTTAGATTTGGCTAAAAATTTTTTACTAGAAAAAAAATCATCTATAGTTTTTATTTTTTTACCATAATACTTTTTAAATTTTATTATTGTAGGATCCATACCAAATAGATCGAATTTTCTAGACACAAAAAAATTTAATAACGTTCCATCATTAGACCCAATATCCAAAATAGTTTTTTTTTCTTTTGATAAATATTTCTTTAAAAAGTTGGCTTTTATTCTCATATGATTAATCATTTCAGGATTTAGACCTGTTCTATAACCATAATTTAGGCCGTACATCTTTTTAGAGCTAAAATTTCTATCTAGCTGAACTAATGAACAATTATTGCATAATACTAAGGATAATGTCCCATAGGATATCTTTTGATTCTTTTTTGGAAAAATACCGCTAAAAGGGATTTTTCCTAATGAAAATAAAAAAACTAATTTATTGCAATTGCAAGATCTACATCTGGTTACAGGTTGCATTTTTATTTATTAATTTAACTAATATTTTTTTTGAAGCAATCTATAAAGATAATTCGTGATTAACCATTTTTTCAATTAAAATATTAATTTTTTTTGGTTTCCAATTTAAATACCTTCTGGCTTTGGAACAATCACCAAGTAAATAATTTACGTCATGAGGTCTAAAAAGAGATTTTTTTATGCCAACAACTATCTGATTTTTAGAAGTAACCGCTTTTTCATTTATTCCATTTCCCTTCCATTTTATTGGCAAGTTAATATGCTTACAGACCATATTAACAAAATCTTTAATAGAATATGTTTCGCCAGTCGATACTACAAAATCATCAGGCTTTTTTAAAAGCATCATTTTATACATCATTTTTACATAATCTTCAGCGTCGCCCCAATCTCTTTTTGAATAAATATTTCCTAAATGTAACGGCGTACCATTTTTTTTAAATTTTATTAGTCCGCTAACAATCTTTTTAGTTACAAATTGTTCGCCTCTAAGTGGACTTTCATGATTAAATAAGATTCCATTAGAGCAAAATAGTTTATAGGCATATCTATACATTCTTGTGTAAAAATATGCTGACAGTTTTGATATTGCATAAGGTGATACTGGGTTAAATTTTGTATTTTCATTGAGAATTTTATTTTTTAAAAATTGTATATCACCATACATTTCAGATGTAGATGCTTGGTAAAATTTTGTTTTCGGACTAGATAATCTTATTGATTCTAAAAAATTTATTACTGCATTATTATTTATTAAATCTGTATATATTGGATTATCAAACGAATAGCCCACGAAAGACTGCGCGGCCAAATTAAAAAAAAAAGCTGGTTTAATTTTTCTGATAACTGAATCAACTTGCTTGCTTTCACTTATGTCTAATGAAATAAAATTAATGTCATTTTTTATATTTAAATAATCTAAACGCTTAAATGGATCGGTTGAATTTCTTCTTAAAATACCGAATACATTAAAATTTTTTTTTAACAAATACTGAGATAAATACGCTCCATCTTGACCAGTAATCCCAGTGATAATTACGTTTTTTTTCATAAAGTAAAAAATTTAAGTATAATAATAAATAAGCTATAAATAATAAAAATACAAACTATTAATTTTTAAAATAAATTTAAATTTCCTTACTACAAGATCTATATAAAAAAGGATATGTTATTTAGTTCTATATTTTTTTCTCAAGTAAAGAAATCAATTATTTTAAATTGTTATAATATTTAAAAAAATAAAATTATAGTTTAATTTTTTTTATATAAAATAAAATACTTGCGTACAAAACTATTGATAAAAATATTGCTAGGATTGATGACGATACAAAAAATAAATTAATGAAATTAATAATCAATATTAAAATAAAAATAACCCAAAAAGCAGTTTTGTCTCCATAAACATCTGAAATTAAATGGTGAATATGATCTCTGTCTGGATAAAAAGGATGTTTTTTTTTTAATAATCTAACAAAAGCTAATCTTAATAGTTCATAACCAGGTATGCACATTAATAAAAAAATATCGTCTGCAAAAAATTTATTAATATTATGAAGTTTTATACATAAGACAGAAATAATAAATGCTAATAAAGCTGAGCCACTATTTCCAAGAAAACATTTATTTAAATAATTTAAAACTAAAAAACAAATTAACGGAATAATGAAATATATAAAAAAAATATTTTTTATAGAAAGTAAAAATACAATAAAAATTAATAAACTGTAACTTACGCATTGCAAATTAATACCGTCAAACATGTTAAATGCATTAATAAAAAGTAGGAAACATAACAATGTAAAAAATATAGAAAAACTATTTAAAAAAATTATTTCACCTGTAAACTTTATTTTTAGATTTGATAAAATCAAACTACTATCTAAGATCAGATAAAATGTAATAAAAATTGATAGCAGTGTTAACTTTAAATTTGGTTTGATACCCTTGATATCATCAAACAAATATGTAAAAAAAATTAACAAAGAAAAAATAAAAAAAAATAAAATATTTTTTTTATAAAATCCTAATTGAGCTAAATCATTATTATTAAAAAAATACTCATATATAAAAATAATGATAAAAGAAGAAAAAATAATTGCGCCACCAAGGATTGGAGTAGAATTTTTATGAAATTTTCTAATTTTATCTGGATGATCATAGATTTTGATTTTTTTTTCTATTTTATTAAAATAAAAAAAAATAATAATATTAAAAATTATTAAAGTTAAGATTATTTGCGCTGACATAATATAAGAAAGGTTAACGGCAAATATAATAATACGCTATAATAATTATTAAAAAAATTACCTGAAGGCATTAACGGAAAGAAAAATGAAAAATAATAAGCATATATTATTAAATCTTTAGAATTTTTACCAATTGTTATGAATTTTAAAAGTCTCGTAAATAAAGACTTAACTATAAATAAATAAAAAATTAATAAAAAAACAAAACCTATAATTCCAGTTTCGGCTAGAATTTGGATAAATAAATGATGGGGGTGTGTATTACATCCATTTTGAAATTCATAAAACATGAACAGCAATGAACCCTTTTCAACAAAATCAAAGTTATTATATTTAATAGGAGTTAATAAGTGAGAAGGGATAATTCTATAATAGTAATACTCCGCACTATCCTTCTTGAGTAATTCCAAAATTTTATCACTATTATAAATACTTATATTATTCTTTTCAAAATATTCTTTTTTAAAAAAAAATAAAAGATGAAAATTTTTAAATTCCATTAAATCATTCTTTTTTAAATAATAAACATAACCATCATCTTCTGAATATATGCTGTTTTTAATATTGTTTTTTATAATATCATTTGTTGAATAAGGTTCTTTATCACACAGGTACCTAAATGAGTTTGCGCCCCCACCAAGAATAGGAAAATTTTTAAAAACTCTGTAAGCGGTTATATAATGCAATTCATGTCTATCACTAAAAATAAGTAAATTTTTACTCTCTGAAAATAATTGTGACTTAGTATGAAAATATAGTCTATCTAGTGGCTTTGGATAAAAAATAGTTAGCAAAAATAATTTGAGAATTACAATTAAAATAATTTTAAAGAAATATTTCTTTTCAATTGAAAAAAATGAGAAGAACAAGATCATCAAATAAAAAAACAAAGATGATCTTTCCTTGCTTACATAAACTAACACGGCAGTTACAAATATACTTGAGAGATAAAAAAGATATTTATGTTTGATGTTAATATAAAATATTAAAAAAACTACAATTGCAAAAGTCTTAGAAACAAAACTTCCTAAAATTAGATGTCTGCCAAAAAAAGAGGATGCTCTACCCGAAATCTCCAAAGGATATCCAAATAGATTAAATCCAGAGTTAATTTGAAAAATTACATCAATTAAAAGTATAATATAAACAAAAAAAATTGAATATAGAAGTATTTTTAAAGAATATTTATCTGAGAAATATATTAAAAAAAATAAAACAAATAAAATAAATCTAACGTAAGGCAAAGTACTTTTTATCGACTCTAAAGCAACTTCTGAGAAAAATGAGTTAATTATTAAGTAAATATAAAAAATTAAAAGAGAGTAAATAATAATTGATTGTATTTTTATATTCTTTTTAATTATTATATAAATAAGAAGTATTGCGCCAATAACTACAAATGCATCTGCAAAAAAACGACTAAAAACAAGTGAAATTACAAAAAAAAAGATAAAAATATTTTTAATATTGCTTAATTCAATATGTCTAATATTAAAGAGTTTTAGAGACATTAAAGTTCAAATTACCACGGTAATATATAATCAAAATTTTTAATACGAACACTTCATTAACATTTTAATAATTAATATAATACATCAAAAATGGAAAATAAAATTGGTTATGCTCTAGTTTGTTTTTATGAGGCAAGTATTGGAGGGCATGGCTCGGCAGAAGTGAGCAAAAGTCTATATGAATGTCTTCCTAAAAAAAATAGTAAATTATTTGAAATTAAAAAAAAAAAAATATTTTTTTTTTTAGAGAACTGCAAATTTAATTATTTAGAGAATATCTACAAATTTTTTTACATACTCGTTATTATCAACAAATTAAAAAAATTTATTAACAAATATAATAAAAAAATAATTATTATAGAAGGGGCAAGTTGGATTGGTTACACTTATATATTTTTTAAAATTATTAGGATTTTTTTTCCTAAAATATTAATAATATATCATGCCCATAATATTGAATATGATGTAAGAAAAAAAAGAAATAACGCCATTATCTCTTTTATTACCAAAATTATTGAGAAAAACGTCTACAAACTTATTAATTTTTCAACAGCCGTTTCTGAAGAGGACAAAAAACGATTAAAAAAATTATACAATGTTAATGCTTATATTTTTCAAAATGGAATCAATAAAAAGCGATTATCATTAAGAAAGCCTAAATTTAATCTTCCTAAAAAGTACATAATATATTCGGGTAGTTATTCTTATAAATTTAATAAAATTACAATTAACAAAATTATTTCTAAAATTATGCCTACAATATTAAAGAAATTTAAAGATGTTAAATTAATTATTACAGGAAGAGATTTTCCTAAAGAAAAATTTATAAAATATAATTTTATAAGAAATTATAAAAACCTAGAAAAAAAAGAATTAAATTATTTAATAAAAAAATCACTGTTCATGTTCACTCCTATGAATAACAGCCCCGGAACAAAATTAAAAGTAATTGAAACCTTGCTCTTAGGTGCAAATTTAATAACATCAAGAAATGGAATTAAAGGTATTAAATTTGTTAAAAGCGATAATTTATTTATATATTCAAATATTAATAAAATGTATCAATATATTTATTATTTAATACGTAATCATAAAGAAGATAAAGCAAACAATATAAGTCCATTAAATAATTTTTATTCTAAAAATTATTTAATGGAAAATATACTCAAAAACTTTTTTGCAGAAATTAAATTATCTAAAAATGCTTAGGTTTATTTATAGAAATAACTATTTAGTAATAATTTTTATTTCATGGTTATTCCTATGGCTATCAATAGGTATTTTGCCAACTAATTTAAATAATAAACTTAATACATATGTAGATTTGATCAACACTTTAAGAGTTTACATTCCACTTTTCTTTACGTTCTTTTTATTAGTGATAATTTTTATAAAGTATTTGAAAATTTTTAATCATTATAAAAAAAATTCACTTACAATAGTAAATCTTTTTATAATTTATTTTTTATTTCAAATAATAGGATTATACCAAAATAGTTTTTCCCAATTTAATATTGAGAATCTATATTTGTTAATTTTAGGTTTTTGCACGATAGAAATATTAATAATAAATCAATTTTTAAAAAAAAATATAAACTTAGAATATCTATTATATTCTGCGCTAATATTGTGCGTTTTATCTAGTTCATATTTTTTTTTTTCCAATTTTATAAATCACCCATATTACTCTTTTTATGATATTTTTGGCGTTAAAATAAGAGGATATTACGATATAATTCTTGATAAAAAATTTTTTTTAGAAAATATTATTCCAAGAAGCACTGGAATATCTCGTACTTTTGGATTAATTAATATTTTTATTTTTGTATATTTAATTTTTGTTAAGAAAAAAAATAATTATTTATTTTATTTTATATCAATTATTTATACGTCGTTAATCTGGTTACTTCAATCCAGGGGTTCTATTTTAATTTTTTTTACAACTACTGTTTTAATTATTTATTCAGCAAAAAATATTAACTTTAAAAAAAAATTACGAGTAGCATTTTTTTTACTATTTTTACCAGTAATTTCATCGGAGACAATCTTACTTTTAGGAAAACTTGCTTTTAATACAAATTCTTATTCTTTTACTAAAAATTTAGAGAATGATTCTTTTACTAAAAATTTAGAGAATGAACTATCAAAAAATAGAATTTTATCAGACCGAACATCAAGTGGCAGAATAGAGATCTGGAGTGAATCCTTAAAACTTTTTGAGAAAAAAAAAATATTCGGATACGGACCGCAAGGCGATAGATTTCTTTTGAAAGGATCAGAAGTAAATAATAAATTTTATAATAATTCATCCAATGCGTTAATTTATTCTCTCTTGTCGGCTGGTTACTTAGGTATTTTAGTAATGTTTTTAATTTATTTAAATATTATTTTAAAAATTTATATTTGTTTAAAAAAATTGAAAATTTTTGATAACTACAACCAAATAACTCTAAAACTCTCTGTTTGTTATATTATATTTTTCTTAATTAGATCTTTATTTGAAAACAGTTTTTCTCTCTTTAGCATAGATTTTATGATATTTATTGTATCTGCCACTTATATAGAAAATTACTTAAAAACAACGCCTGCTTATAAACTTAAAGTTTTAAAATAATCATAATAACTTTTGATACCGTCTTTTAATAAGACTTTAGATCTCCACCCTAATTTTTTTAAACGATCATTCCCTAATTTTCTTTCCATTACCCCATCAGGATATTTTTTATTAAAATAAATTTTTCCTTTATAGCCTGTGATATTTTTTATTAAATTAGCTAAATTTTTTATGCTTAAATAATCAGTTGATGACACGTTTACATAATTATGAGCTATTTTATTGTTTAGGCAAAAATAAACTGCGTCAGCTAAATCACTGATGTGCATAAATTCTCTTTTAGCTCTTCCAGAACCCCATACTTCAACAGAAGTATTTTTATTTAATTTAGCTTCATGAAATTTTCTAATTAAAGCAGGAATAACATGACAAGATTTAAGGTCGAAATTATCACCTTCACCATAAAGATTTGTAGGCTGCAAAGTTATAAAATCTTTTTTTAATTCAACTTTTATATATTCGCAAAATTTTAAAACGCTAATTTTTGAAATAGCATAACCTTCATTAGATTCCTCCAATCTCGATGATAAAATACTTTCCTCTTTGATTGGTTGTTTTGTTTTTTTTGGATAAATACAAGCTGAGCCAAGATTTATAAATTTTTTAACATTAAAGGACAAACTTGAATTTAGTAAATTGAAACCAATCATAGTGTTTACGTAAATGTAATCTTTTTTTTTTAGACTATTATCAAGTATACCCCCTACTTTTCCAGCTGCGTTAATTACAATATTTGGCTTGAATTTTTTGAACCAATTATTTACATCAAGTTGGGAAGTTAAGTCTAAATCTTTTCTGCTACAATCGATAACATTTAAACCTTTGCTTTTAAATAAATTGTAAATTGCTTTTCCAACCATTCCGTCCTGACCGGCTATATAAATTATTTTATCTCTCATAAAATTCTCTATACTAAATTATAATAAAAATAATATAAACTAATTCCATGAAGTTTAGCATAATAACGGTTTGTTTAAATAGTGAAAAAACTATTTTATACACATTAAATTCTATTTTAAACCAAACTTATAAAAACATAGAACATATTATAGTTGACGGAGGATCAACAGACAAAACTCTTCAAATTATAAAAAACTATCCCTTTAAAAATAAAAAATTTTTTTCAACAAATCAAAAAGGAATATATAGCGCTGTTAATGAAGGCATCAAAAGAGCTACAGGTGAATATATTTCTGTTCTTCACTCTGACGATATTTTTCAAAATAATTATATATTAGAAGAAATATCAAAATTAATAAAAAAAAATAAAGAATATGAAATATTTTTGGGAAATGTAGTCTATTTCCGAAAAAAAATTTTTAAAATATCTAGATATTATTCAGGATTTGATTTCAAAGTAAAAGATTTAAAATACGGTATCATACCCCCGCACACTGGTAGTTTTATAAGCAAAAATGTTTATAGAAAATTCGGATACTACAAAACTAATTACCTTATAGCTTCTGATTTTGATTTTTTTTTAAGAACACTCCTTATTCACAAAGTGAAATTCATTAAAATAAATAAGGTGGTTGTAAGAATGAGGGCGGGAGGAATTTCTGGAAAAAATTTTTTCTCATATTTGATTTCTACCAAGGAGATCATGAGATCATTCAACGAAAATAAAGTTATTAGCAATATATTTAATATTACTTCAAGGCTGTTTCTAAAATCATTACAGTTTATTAATTTTAATACTAAGGAACTGAATAAGTCTTATAATTTTATATATACTGATTTTCTTAAAAAATTTGAAAAACCAAAATTAAAAATCATACAAACTAGCGAAAAATTATTTTTAAATAGAAATTTTATCTTAAGTGCCCTTAATTTAGCTTTTTTAGGAAACTATGTTAAAGGAAAAATAATAATAAATGATAATCTAATATGTTGGCCAGACGGATATTTTGCAAAAATAGTCGATAGTAGTTTATATAAAGTTCCAGGAAGGGATCTGATTAACTCTTTAAATATACCAAAAAATATCAAAGAAATATTAGTATTAGGAAATTTATCAGTAAAATCAAAAAATTATTTAAAAAAAAAATTTAAACGAGAAATTACTCATATAAATTTAGCATATGGAAGCGTGGAGAAAATAAAAAAAAATAAAAAAATTATAGTAAAAAAAAATCAATTAATTTTTATAACGCTTCCTACGCCTAAACAAGAAATTTTTGCACAATATTTAGCAAAAAAAAACCAGAATTATAAAATAATTTGCATCGGCGGATCCATAGCGATTACAACTGGAGAGGAAACGCCCGTTCCTGCAATAATTAATTATTTAGAATTCTTGTGGAGATTAAGATACGAAACATTAAGAAGAATAACTAGATTATTTGATACTTTTAAATACTTTATCTATGGAAAATTTTTCATTCATAAATTAGAATTTGAAAAAATAGAACGCCAATGAAGTCTGTTTATTGTTGGGCTTGTGATTTTTCAAAAAATAGCGGGGAAGGAAATCTTGCTAATTTATTTGTAAGTAAAAAATTTAATAATAATTATAAAATCTACACACCTCACAGTCTAAAAATAAATAAAAAATTCAGTAATGTTATCAACTACAAATATATATCCCCGCTACTCGGGGTTATTTTTTGTTGGTTTTTCTTCATAAAAAATAAAAGAGTTGCATATATAAATTATTTACCTTTGTGGAATTTTTTAATTTTTACACTATTGCCTCCAAAAACTTTATTGGGCCCAATTACTGGTGGTGCACATTTTGTCGAAGAACATAAATTAATAAGAGGTCTTTTATTTCCCATTTTTTATAAGATAAGTGAATTTTTTTTAATTATTAGAAATAGTCAAATAAATTTTTCGACAGAGCTTTTAAAAAAATATCTATTTAATTACACTATCAAAAAAAGTAATTTTAATTATATTTTTAAATATTACTCAAAAAAAATATTAAAAAAAAAAAGTATAGATTTTTTAATTTATTATAGAAAACATAAAAATAAAGAGGCATCATTCCCTTTTTCATTCATTAAAAATTTAATTAGACTTAATTTTAAAATTCATATTGTTGGTGACTATTTTAAAAATTCTTATGTAAAAAATCATGGATATTTAAATAATAAAAGAATTAATAATCTTCTTTCTAAAAGTTCTTTCTCTTTAATTTCAAATGAAAATCCTTACAGTTTATTTACAATTGAATGCTTAAATAATAACGTTAAAATAATTGCAGATCTAAATTTTAAAAAAGAAATTAAATATTTTAAAAAAGAATTTATATTTTTAGATTTTAAAAAAAGAATAAATAAAAATCTTTTAAAAAAATAATTTATTTATAATTAATTTTATAGAATATTCATTTTTCCAGACTTAATCTCTATTAGTTGATCAAAAGAATCTTGAAAATAATCTTTATTATGAGTTACAAAAAATATTGTTTTTGTTTTTTTAAGAGTTAAAATCAATTCTCTAAATAATTTAATTTTTATTGCATCAAGTGCTGAAGTTGGTTCATCTAAAATTAAAACATCGCTATTTTTATATAAAGCTCTAGCTAAGGAAATTAATTGCTTTTGCCCTCCTGAAAGACCTATTCCATCAATTCCTATTTTAGTATTCAAACCATCTGGCTGATCTTTAAAATAATCTTCCAATTTTAAAATATTTATAACTTTATCATATTGATAGTAATTAACTTTATTGTCATTATTTTCTAAAATTATATTTTCTTTTATAGAGGCATCTAATAAAAAAATATTTTGTTGGACATAGCTCAACCTTTCAATCCATTTAATTCTATTAGGATAAAGATTGTATGCATTATCAATGATAATCTGACCTTGGGATGGTTCTATTAAACCTGCTAGCAGGTTCAAAAAAGTACTTTTCCCTGAACCATTCTTTCCTACAATACCAACGCACTGATTTTTAATAAATTTAAGATTTATGTTTTCTAGAATTTTATTCTCTGAATTTGGATACGAAAAACTAACACTTTTTATTTCTATAACTTTATTAAATACAAAACTGTTATCAAAATTTGAATCTTTTTTATTATTAAGTCTTTGAAATTCGTCAGCAACAGCTTTAAATGAAGGAAAATAAAATTTTAAACTTTGTCCGTGTAAAATAATTCTACTGAATGATGATAACAATCTAAAAGTTACTATAATAAACAACCCAAAAACAGGAATTAATTTAGAAATATCAGAATCTGTTAAAATAAAATACAGTAAAGCCATTGCTATAACTAAAACACCAATAATTTCTAACCAATATTTTTGAACGTTGTTCAAAAAATTTATTCTTGATATTGAATAATTGCTAAGATTTATATTGTGACTAAAATTATTAATAAAAACGCTATTCTGTTTATATATAATTAAATCTCTAAATCCTTTTAAGCCTTCAATTACTAAATCCTGAGTACGACCAGTAGATTTTCTATAATTATCTGCCCAACTTCTTATTCTATTTTTAAAAAAATATACATAAAAAAAAATAACTATTATAAAAATAAAAAATGAAAATAAAAAAATTTTAGGATTCACCACAAGCAACAAGATAGATATTCCTATTATAAATATAATTTCAGTAAAAAAGTTTATAAATGCTACCAACCAAGAATTTAAATTGTTAACATCATTAGTTACTTTTTGTAAAAAATTTTCTGATGAGAATTTTAAAAAAGAAATATATTCTTGGTTTAAATAAAAATTAAATAAATCTGTTGAAAGTCTAGTGTTGGTTCTTTGAAAAAAATTAATAAAAAAATAATTAAATACTATAATTACAGTATTTTTAATAAAAAAAAGTAAAATAAAAGTTAACAAAATTAAAATCTTTAAATTAAAAGTAAGATTATAATGATTAAAAAAAGATATAAGAAAATCTACTTCTGGTACTTTATTTAAGAAAATAATTTGAAAAATTGGAATAATTGTTGTAAATGATAACACATCTAAAATTGTCGTAATAAGTACACCAATAAAAATAATACAAGTAAATACAAATTCTTTTTTAGTAAAAATATAATTAATATCTTTAAATTTTAACATAAATCCAATTTCAAATTATTTACAATTAAGTATAGACAAAACTTAAAATAAACGTCATTTATATTTTTATAAATCTTTTATTAAAAAATGCTCTCAAAAAAAATTTCTATCATTATTGCTTTATACAATGAAGAAAAAACAATTATCGAAATTCTAAAACATGTAAGTAAAACTAAAAAAAATAATTATGACTACGAAATTATAGTAATTAACGATGGATCAACTGATAATAGCTTAAAATTATTAGAGGAAAATTCAAATTTATATAATAAATTACTAAATTTCGTAAATAATAAAGGTAAAGGTTTTGCAATAAAAGAGGGTCTTAAAATTGCAACAGGAAATTATATTATTTTTCAAGATGCAGATCTGGAATACGATCCAGATGACATTAATTCTTTTTGTGAAATTTATGATAAATTTGATGCAGATGTAATTATTGGATCTAGAATGCGCTACAAAAAATATACTAGATCGCACAATTTTTTTAACTTACTTGGAAATAAATTGATTACTTTTTTATTTAATCTAATTCATAATTGCACTTTTACAGATGTTTATACGTGCTATTTATCTTTCAAAAGAAATCTTTTGGACCCCACACAACTAAAAACTTATGGGTTTGAACAGCAGGCTGAAATTTTAGGACTATTAATGAAAAAGGCTAAAAAAAGTTACGAAGTGCCAATAAATTATTCTGGAAGGGATAAATCAGAAGGAAAAAAAATAAGATTTTATCATATTTTTTCAGTCATATATCAAATTATAAAAATAAGAATTATATAAAATGAAAAAACAAATCTTAATAACTGGTGGCCTAGGATATATTGGTTACGAACTTTGTAAAATTTACTCAGGGTCAAGCTGGTCTGACAAAATTGTAGTAATAGATAAAAATTTTTTTTCTGAAAGAGTAAAACAATTAACTGATTGGAATATTGAATTTTATCAAGGCGATATTTTGGATCATGATTTTATTAATAAATTTGTTCCAAATGCTGATGTTATCCATCATTTAGCTGGCATTACTAACGTAGCATACGTTAAATCCGATCAAAATCTAGAAAGAGATAACCTTATAAAGAGTACAGCCATACAAGGTACTAATAATATACTTAAATTAATGAAAGCGGATGCAAAAATTGTATTTCCATCAACACATGTAGTTTTTGATGGTTTAAATAAAACTGAAAAATTAATTACTGAAACAAGAAAAAAAAATCCAACATTAGCATATTCTAAAAGCAAATCTCAAAATGAAGATGATATTATTAATAGTGGAAAAAATTATGTAATACTGAGACTAGCTTCAGTTTATGGATTTTCCACAGACTCAACTAGAATTCAAATAGTACCAAATCTTTTTTCTAAATTAGCAGCTGAAAATGGAACTATAAAATTATTTGGAAAAGGAGTTCAATTAAAAAGTCTTGTTTCGCTAATAGATGTAGCTAGATGTTTTAAATATGTGGAAGAAAATAATAAAGTTAATAAAGAAATTTTTCACATATCGAGGGAGAATTTAACTATAAAAGATATTGCTTTAAAATGTAAAAAAATAAATCCAAAAGTAAGAATAATAGAAACAAATGATGAAATACCTAATAAAGGCTATACTATTGATTCAAAAAAGATAAAAAAAACTGGATTTAGTTTTTTGTATAATCTTGAAAATTCTCTTCAAGAAATGATCTATAATTGGAAAAATAAAAATAAGCCAGAAGATTTAGAATATTTAAAACAAGGTGAAAAAGAATATATTGATAAAAGGGGTAAGATTAGTAACTACGAACTAACTGAACCAATTAATTTAATTGGTCTAATAACATCTAAAAAAAATACTGTAAGAGCCAATCACTATCATCCAATACAAGAACAAAAATGCTTAGTTACTGAAGGAAGTTTCATAAGTGTATTTAAAAATTTACTTGATGCTGATCAGCCAATAATTACTCATGTAGTGAATAAAGGAGATATTACTGTTACTAAACCAAATGTCGCTCATGCAATGGTTTTTTCAGAAAATACAACATTTTTAAATCTTGTAAGGGGAGAAAGAGAACATGATAACTACGGAATTACCCATACTATTCCACATATATTGGTTGATGAAAAATTAAGGAAAATTTTACTAGCAGGATATAAATTTGAATGTCGAGTTTGTGGAAATATTTATCTTAAAAGAGTTATTTCTTTTGGAATGATGCCGTTAGCCAACAACCTTGAAAATAAAATAAATTCAAATGTAGAAAAATTTCCATTAGAGCTAAATTATTGTGATCAATGCACTAACTGCCAACTATCTTACGTTGTAAATCCTAAAAAGTTATTTTCAAATTACCTATATATATCCTCTACCTCCAAAACATTTAGTAATCACTTCAATAAAGCTGCTGACAATTATATTAAAAAACTTAAATTAAAAAAAGAAGCGCTAATAATAGATATAGGATCTAATGACGGCATAGCACTAAAGCCTTTTATTGATAAAGGATATAAAAATGTAATTGGTATAGAGCCAGCAAAAAATCTTTCTAACATTGCAAATAAAAATAAAATTAAAACCATCAATAGTTTTTTTAATAGTTCTGTTTTAAAAAAAATTAAAAAAAAAGCGGATTTAATTTTAGCTTCAAATGTTTTTGCTCATTCGGATAAGATTGATGAAATTGTTACAACCATGGATAAACTATTAAAACCTGAAGGGACATTTATAATTGAGATACAATATTTGGTTAACACTTTAAAAGACTGCACATTTGATAACATTTATCATGAACATGTAAATTATTGGTGCCTTCATAGTTTGCAAAAATATTTTAAAAAGTTTAATTTTATAACTTTTGATGTTGAAAAAATTGATACACACGGGGGGTCACTTAGAGTGTTTATTAAGAAAGATATTAAAAATATTAAAATAAACTCTTCAATAGAAAAAATTCTTTCGGAAGAAAAAAGATTCGGTATATTTAATTATAAAACTTTTGAAATATTCCGAACTAAAGTAGAACTCATAAAAAATAATATTGTAAAAAATATTAAAGTATTAAAAGAGAAAAATAGAATAATTGCAGGTTTTGGAGCACCTGCAAAAGCAACAACAGCAATTAATTATTTTGGTATAGAGACATTTTTTGATTATGTAATTGAAGATAATAATTTAAAACATAATAAATATATACCTGGCACAAAAATAAAGATTATCTCAAAACAAAAAATAAAAAACAAAATAGACTGTTTGATAGTTCTTGCATGGAACTTTTTTGAAGAAATAAAAAAAAACAATCAGATTATTTCCAAAAAGATTATATCTATTAAAGAATTAGAACGATAATATAAATATTTATGAAAAAAAAGATCCTCTACGGAGGGGGGAGTGATTTTAATCTAGTTTTTTTTTTCTTTCTTAAGTTATGTAGAGAGAAAATTTACAAAAATTTTAATAAAAAAATATCAAATTTCAAATTAATTAATAAAATATTAGACATCGGAACGTCACCGGTTGATAACGAATATCAAAATTATCTTATTCATAAATATCCTTATAAAAGAAAAATTACATGTGTTTCTAATGTAAAACTCAATAAAATAAAAAAAAGATACCCTGAAATCAAAACTCTTCAGTGTGATGGAAGAGAGATACCTTTAAAGAATAATTCTTTTGACATTGTCATAAGCAACGCAACAATTGAGCATGTAGGCAACAAAAGAAACCAAGCAAAATTTATTAAAGAAGCGGTTAGATTAAGTAAAAAATTAGTATTTATTTCAACACCAAATAGATATTTTCCTATAGATTTTCATACTTTGATACCTTTGATTCATTGGTTTCCAAAAAAAATACATAGATTTATTTTAAAAAAAATCGGTTTGGATTTTTTTTCAAAAGAAAGTAATTTAAATTTATTAAGCGATAATGAATTAAGGAATATCTGCCAAAATCTTAAGATAAAGAATTATACAATTAACAAAATAAGGATTCTCGGTTTTTGTACTAACTTAGTGCTTTCAATTAATAAAAGTTAATTCTTTGTAACGCAGTAAGGCAATTTATTATAATTAAAATTATAAATATAAGCATTATAATTTTCCGAACCTTTATTAAATGGATTTCTGGTTGCGTGAAAACCCACATTATTTTTAGATGCATAAAGTAAATTCAGACAATTTTTAAAATTAAAACTTGAATAATTGTAATTATTTTCTGTACCATAAAATAAAATAAAATCTGGTTTTTGTTCTTTTAATCTAAATAACCAATAATCTTTTTTACTAGCATCATCAAAATTTATATGAAAAGTAAAATCTAAAAATAAAGTATTATTTAAACTAAAATATGTTGATCTATGGTTAGTGATAATTTTACTGCCCGCAGGCAAAACCTGATTTGTCCAGTTATATAAATTATAACCGTTTGCATATTGAGATAAAATTTTTTTATTAAGATTTTCTGATAAACTACCGGGGAAAAAAATTGTAACTCCGTAAAACAACAAAATTAAAGTAAAGATAGATTGTATATATATAATCGATCTAAATAATTTATAAAATTTATACTTTGCAACATTATAAAATATTGAAATAAAAAGTAAAATAGAGAACAAATATATTTCTAAATAAAATCTTGGAGATTTTTGTCCAAAATAAGTTAGAAAAAATATAAAAAAAAATATATTGAATATAAATATCTTTTTGTTAGTAAATTTTTCTTTTAACAAAAAAAATACAATTAAACATCCGAATCCTAAAAAGATATTCAATGTAGAAAAAGATAGTGGAATAAATAAAGATAGTGGGAAACCTTCGCTGCCGTAATTTTTACCTTGTATATACAACTCATAAAAACCAGGAATATTAATTGGCAGAGGATTAAATAAAAATTGAAAAAAAGGATAGTGATACAACTCTTGTTTCCATAAGAGGCTGGGAAGTATCAAATAAAGTAGTAAAATTAATGATATTAGAAACGTTTTATAAAAATTAGAAATATTTTTTATTAAAATTAAATAGTTTAAAATAATTAAAAAAAAGCTTATTAAAAAAGAAAATTTTGCTAAAATTGCAATAATGCCAAATATTATTGAAATAATATAAATTTTAGATACTTCGATTTGAGATTTAAATTTTTCAATATTTACTAAAGATGAAAAGCAAAAAAATATTAGAGATATATAAAAAAACTGTGGTTTAGAAGAATATATCAAAAAAATTAAAACAGGACATGACAAGATTAAAAGAAAAAAGAAATGTTTATCTTTTAATTGAATATTATTCGTAGTTAATGACTTGTCAAAAACTCCTAAAATTGAGATTAAACCGATAAAATGTATAAAAGAGGTAAATGTAGTTGCGTTAATAGAAATTGCAAATGCGTTTAAAAATTCACCAGCACCAGCCAGAGCAGATGCTAATTCGAAACTATTTCTTGGAAATTCACCAAATAAGAATATGTGTTTTGAAACAACGGAATGATAAGCAACTGAATCTCCACTCGTAATTGGGGCTAGAGATAAAAAAAAATATAATACTACGAATATTAAAAGTATATAATTTTTATATATTAATTCCTTTTTCTTTAAAAAAATTTTAAAATAATTAATTAGTTGACTAAAAAAATATAGAAAATTTATTACACCTAAAATTAAAATAGTAAATGCAATATATTTAATTGTATCACTATTAAAGACATTAAAAAAAAAAATTGGATAAAAAAGAAATAAAAAAGATACTATTCCGAACGAACAATATTGATAAATAGGATTAGAGATCTTTTCTACTATTTTTATTAATTTAAATATTTTTATTAAAAAAAACCCTATGCAATAAAAACCGCTTGCAAAAAATATTGGAAATATAATATTATTTACTATCTGCATAGAATTTGTCTTTTATAAAAAAAATTAAATAAATTAATGAAACATTTGATATAGCAACTAAATGTTTTGAAGTAGCCCAGCCTACAATGTGAGGTGTTAAATTTAAAATTAATATTACAATAAAATAGAACTCTTTTTTGCAATTTAAAATATTTTTATAATTTTTTGCTAAAACATATAATGAAATAAATATAGATAGATTAAAAAAGAACTTACTAAAAATTGATGAATATCTTATAGGATTATTACTAGAGCTTAAATTATCCGAGTTAACTCCATCGACGCGTATACCAAAAAATATAAAATTTAATTTTAAACCGATATCTTCCATGTAAGAACTAAAATTATATTTAAGATAATTCTTATTTTTAATATTATAGTAATCATAAAACTCCCATTCTGATTTAAAAAAATTATTAGGCTTTGAAATAGGAATCAGATCTGTTGATTTGTGGGGATAATAATTTTTAAACTCTTTATTTAATACTGATGACAATACATATGAATTATTAGAAGCCCCTGTGCTGCCAAAGGGAAATCTTCCTGTATTATAATATCCAAAATAACCCCACAAAAATATCGCTAAAATTGAAGAGAGCAATGGTAAGGTTTTAATAAAAATTTTTACTTTTTTTTCAAAAATTATTATCAAAAAAGGAATTATCAAAACTATTAAAAACATAGAGGTTTTTACAAAATATAAAATAAATAATATTGAAGAAGAAAATATAAATTTTTTTTTATTCTCTGAAATTAAAGATAAAAATAATAATGGTAAAAAAATTGCAATTAAATTATCTTCATAAACATAATTTATAGCAACTAAAAAATTATATGGAATAATTACAGGGATAATTATTACAGCAATAAATAAAATTTTATTTTTAAAATTTATGAGCAAAGAGTAACAAAAGAAAAAATATAATGTAAAAATTATTATATTTTTAAAAATAACAATAAAATAATAGTTTAATGAAATCTTGAAAATAAATAATAAAAGAAAAGGAATGGCTGGTAATTTAATTAAGTAAAACTTAATACCATTTACAATTTGAAAATAATTTCCTGTATAGAATAGATTTTTAATTAATCCGCCAAATTCAAACGATAAATTTTCTATAATAATATTATAATTTTGATCCATTGCATGGAATTTTTCTTGAAATAAAAAAGCGAATAAAAAAGCTGATAACGAAACAAATGCAATATAAAATAAATATATAATAAATAAATTTTTACGACTTATCATTTAGAATTTTTTGAATTATTATTGTAAATATATTTCTCCCAAAGAAGCGCATCTTTCAAAATTTGATTAATATTTTTTTTTGGTAACCAACCAATTTCTCTTCTAGCTTTCTTAATTGAGGATAATAAAGTATCTGGTTCGCCAATTCTTTTAGTAGAAAATGAATAATCAATTTTTTTTTTTAGTAAAGTTTCTAATTTTTTTATAATAGATAGAGAACTAACACCTTTTCCAGATCCTAAATTCAGTACAATATATTTTTTTTTCATATTAATAGAATAATTTACAGCTTTTATTAACGCCAAAACTATATCTTCAACGTGAATATAATCCCTCACTCCTGTTCCGTCTGATGTTCTAAAATTATTAAATATTGTAACTTCTTTTTTATTTATATGCCCTTTTAAAATTATAGGTATTAAATGCTCAGGAGGATTTTTATCCTCGCCAATTTTATGAAGTGTATTTGCTCCAGAAGCGTTAAAAAAACGAAAAATAATACTCTTAAAATTACCTAATGAAAATTTTTTTATATAATTTTCCGCTTTTAATTTACTTTTTCCATAATGAGAAATGGGTTGAGTTTTAGAATTTTCTGCAATTGGTATTATTGTGGGATTACCATATACAGAAGCAGTGCTAGAAAAAATCAAGGTTTTAATATTAAATTTAATAATATTATCAACCAAATTTTTAGTAGCTAAAAAATTATTTAAATAAAACTTTTTTAAATTCTTATCTCTTAAATTAGTATAGCCTGCTAAATGAACTACTGTATCTACTCTATTTTTCATGAAAAATTTGTTTAATTTTAAATTATTTTTTAAATCAGTCTTAAAAAATTTATCACAATTTAAATATTTTTTTTTTCCACTAGATAAGTTATCAATAACATAAATTTTGAAAGTGTTTTTATATTTTCTTTTTAAGTGAGAACAAAAAATAGAACCTATATACCCCGCTCCACCTGTAACTAGAATATTAATTTTTTCTTTATTATTATTTAATTTCATCTGCCGTGATGAAATTTGGTCTATTTTTTATCTCTTGATGTATTCTTCCAACATATTCGCTAATTAAACCCAAAAGAAAAAAAATAATTATATTAAAAAAACAAATTATTAAAAAGATACTTGTCCATCCAGGAACAATATTATTAGTCAAATAAGAATGTAACGCATAAATAGAAAGTGCAATAAAAATAAAACACATAAACACACTTAAAAAAAATGATAAACGCATAGGATAATTAGAAAAACTTATAATTCCATCCACAGAAAAATTAATCATTTTTTTAAGAGACCAGCCACTTTTGCCTTCAGATCTATTTGGCCTATCAAATATTACACTATCAGACTTAAAACCCATCCAAGGTATTATAGCCCTGTAAAATAAATTTTTTTCTTTAAATTTTTTGAGTTCAACAAGAACTTTGTTATCAAAAATTCTAAAATCCGAAGTTTGTTCTGGGATTTTAACTTCAGATAATAAGTTAAATATTTTATAAAATAGAATTGATGTTATTTTTTTAAAAAAGCTCTCATTTGTTTTACTTCTTTGACCGTAAACAATATTGACATTATTTGATGTAATTTTATTGTACATGTCTTTTAAAATCTCAGGAGGATCCTGTAAATCTACATCTAAAATTAAAACATAATCTGCATCAGCTTTTTGAATACCACAAAATATTGCTGTTTGATGGCCAAAATTCCTAGAAAATCTGACCGCCTTAATATTTTTGTCCCTACTATTTAATTCTTGAATAATTTTCCAACTATTGTCTATTGAGCCATCGTCTATAAATATAAAATTATAACTGATATTTAGTTTATTTATAACAGAAACAAGTTTTTCATAAAAAATTTTAATATTTTTCTCTTCATTGAAACATGGGGCTATGACTGCTAGTTTATAAGACATTATTTTACATTATTTCATATTAATGATTATTAAAATATCTATTTTAATTCTTGAAAAAAATCTAATACTTCTTAATTGTTAGATAAATTTGTCTATGAATTTAATAAAGCTTTATAAACATTTATATATTGCGGAAATATTAAATCCCATTTAAATTTTTTTGCTAATTTAATAGAATTTTTTGATTTTATAAAAAAAATATTTTTTTTAAGTGTAAAAATTTTTATTAAATTAAATTTTAATTCTGGATTTACTTTATTAATAATCCAGCCAGCATTATATTTTTTAATAGATTTCCATGGAGTATTGCTTGTTGTAAGAACAGGGACTCCTCTTGCTAAAGACTCGAGTATAGAAATTCCAAAATTCTCACTTTTAGTTGGTAAAATAAAAAAGTCATATCGGTTAAATAAATTAATTTTTTCTTTATTTTTGTAAATAGGATCTAAAAAATTGATGTTAGTATATTTTTTTATTAAAACTATTTTCTTGAGGTAATTTTTTTCTTCGCCTTCTCCAACAATATCTAAAGTCCAATCTTTATTGCCTATATCTTTCCAAGCGTTAATTAAATCAATTAATCCTTTTTTTTTATGCAACCTTGAAAAGAATAAAGCTTTTTTTTTTAATTCTTTACTATTTTTTCTTTTAATAAAATTATCTTCTATGCCAAATGGCAAAACAACTGTTTTAAATTTTTTATTTAGCTTTAATATATTTTTTTTTTCATTATCGGAAGCACAATGAATTAGATCTGCTTTTAATAGAATTCTTTTTTGATATAAGTACCATGCAATTTTTTTCTTTATTTTTTTTTGACTAAATGACCAAGGTTCATAAAATCCCATTGGATGTACAATAATTTTTTTATTTAATTTTAAAGCTAACAAACTTAATTTTACATAAAAAATAGTCCACCCTCCAAAAAAATGAAAGATATCAAAACTTGAAAGAGTTTTTTTTAATAAATGTTTATTATTAAGAATTTTACTATGTTTATGAACAATTATATGTTTTATTTTATATTTTTTTAGTTGTAATGAAATTTGATTTAAACTTGAATATTGACCTCCAGTTCTAGGATTATATTCATCTGTTACAAAACAAATTTTCATCTGAAATTATCTAATTACTATTTTTTTAAAACTACAGATCCAAATTTGATAAAACTACCATCTTCTATTTTAACACCTGGTCCAATTAGGGATTTAGCAGCTATCCAACAATTGCTACCGATTTCAACTTCCTGCATTAATAAACGAAATTCTTTATCGTAAAAATCATGAGAGCCGCTACAAATGTACGTGCCCTGTGATATGCAAGTATTGGATCCAATTATAACTTTAGAAATATTATCAATCCAAACATTTTCACCTATCCAAGAATCTTCGCCCACTGTTAACTTCCATGGATATTTAATTTTCACATTTGGTTTAATAACAATATTTTTACCAATGTTAGAGCCGAATAATTTTAAAAGAATACTTCTAATTTTACTGCCTGGGATGAATGAATTAAAAAATAAAGAGCTTGTGATATACCATAAAAAATACTTTAAAAAAAAAGTATTATGAGTTGTTTTTTTTTTAAATTTTTTTAACTGCATTTTAGAATTATTTTTTTTTAAGCAAAGCTCTCACTTTTTTTTCTACCAAATCTACATTAACAAAACCAGAGAGATCTGAATTATTTACACTAAATGGTATGTTAAAATAATTTATTTTTTTTATCTTGCATAATAATTTAATTACGGGATTTTTAATAAAACTATTAGTCATTTCAATTAAATTTGAATTTTTCTTCATAAAAATTAAGTTAGTCAAACCTGAGCCTTGAACACCGATAACTATTTTACTATTATAACATAATCTAATTTGTTCTAAATAAGGCAAATTCTCAAAATAATATTTTTTAAATTTATATTTACTAAGCATTTTGTATAACTGATCTTCATTTTTTAGACCTCTACTAGACTTGCTTCTTGAAATAAGAGTGTATTTCAATTCTTTTGAATCTAAATTAAATTTTTGATGAATAGAATTATTTAAATCCACAATAGTATTTCTTAATGTTTGGTTTTTAGAATAATGATTAATACCTGACAAATATCTTAAATTATGAAAAATAGTATTATTTTGATAATTATAAAAAACGAAATTAAAATTAAAAAAAATTTTTTTATATGGGTTAGAAGTTAAAATTTTTTTTAAAAAAGAAGGGACAAAAACTCTTTTGTATTTTTTATTTTTTATAAAATTTATTCTAAATATAAAATCAACTAATTGATGTGCATAAATATTTGGCCAGGGTCCAAATAAGACAATATCGTTATTTTGCAAATATATATTAATTTTTTTTTTAAAAAAATTTAAAAAAAAAAATATTTTTTTACTTAAAAAAATATCGTACTTAAAAAAAGAAATACTTAAAATTTTTGAAAAAGACCATCTGCTTAATGAATTATTATAATTCCAACTATTGATAATATTACCCTTTTCAGTCAAAACTATACCGACTATTCTATAAAAAAAATTTGGGTAAAAAAAACCCTTTTGCAAATAAAAAACTTTAGGATTGTTATTGGCTATATTTGATATTTTTTTAAAAGTAGTTCGCTTTGCAATTACATTACCGAACATAATAACTATATTTTAATATTCACCTCTAAAGAAATCTTTTTTTTCTCTAAAAGATTTTAATATTCCAAAAATTAACATCAATTTATTTTGAATTAGCGCTTTATCATTGATTATTAAATAATAAATAAATTGTAAAAAACTTTTAATAATTATGAAAGTACTCATAAAAATACCCAAAAACAAACCATAGTGTTTTTTGTAAAAATAATAAGTAGCCCAGCCATAATGAAAATTTCTTAATCTGTTATAATTTTCTGCATTAGATGATTTTCCACTTATATGTTTTGCTTTGGCTTTTGAATGAAGTAAAACCTTTTTATTATTTTTAATAAATTTATAACAAACGTCCCAGTCCTCATAATACATAAAAATATTTTTATCGAAAAAATTTATCTTTCTAAATTCTTTCATATTAATTAAGGGCGCCAAAAAGGCAGTTTTACTTACTTCAAATAAATTCTCATTAAAATTTACTTTATTTTCATGCTTATATGTAGCGCAAATTAGGGCGAGGTTGTTTTTCTGCATTTCGGCCTCTATGTATAGTTTTTTTATGCTGGCTAATTTTATATCAACATCAGGATTTAAAATTAAAACATATTTTGTTGAAATTTTTCTTAATAAATAATTATTTCCAACGCCATAACCTAAATTCTTTTTTGATAAAAAAAAATTTATTTTTGGATATTTCTTCTTAATTTTTTTTTTTAAATTAAAATCTTGAGAATTATCTAAAATAAATATTTTATTAATCTTATAAATATTTTTTAGACAACGATATATTTTATCGTTTGCTTTATATGTAACAATGCATATGGAAATATCACTATAAACTGACATTAATTATTGAATATTTTTTTTAATATTTGATTTAAAAAAAAGAAATTAAGCTTGCACAATAGTTTATATTATTTAATTATAAATATAAATATTTATATTCTTAACTTATTTACTAATGAAAATACTAATAGTTGGTGGCGCAGGTTATGTCGGTGGAGCTGTTACTAACTTACTTAATGAGAAAGGATATGACGTCACAGTATACGACAATCTTCTATATGAAACCGAATTCTTAAAAGATTGTAATTTTATATACGGGGATATTCGTGACCAGAATAAATTAAAAAAACTTTTTAAAATCTATGATGCTATTGTTTGGATAGCAGCTCTTGTTGGAGATGGAGCGTGCAATATAAATCCAAATCTTACTTTTCAAATTAATTATGAGTCAGTAAAATTTTTAAGCAAATATTATGATGGTCGTATAATTTTTTTCTCAACCTGCTCCGTTTATGGTGCGCAGAGTGGAATTTTAAACGAAAAATCTAAACTTAATCCACTGTCAAATTATGCTTTGAGCAAGTTAAAGGCAGAAAAAGTGATTAAAAATAAGAATTCAATTATCTTTAGATTGGGAACTTTATTTGGTGTTTCAGATAATTATTCTAGAATAAGATTAGATCTAGTTGTTAATACTTTGACTGCAAAAGCCTTTGCTGAAAAAAAAATAACTATATTTGGTGGAAATCAATATAGACCACTATTACACGTCAAAGATGCTGCTGTCGCTATCTTGAATGGATTAATAAGTAAAAAAAAAGGGATCTACAATTTAAGCTTAGATAATTTTAAAATTAATGAAATTTCAGGAAAAGTAAAAAAATTCTTTCCTAACTTAAAAGTAACAAAAAAGGATCTAGAAATTAAAGATCTTAGAGATTATCGAGTTGATAATTCAAAATCCAAAAAAGAACTTAATTTTAATGCAGAAAAATCTGTAGAATATGGCATTTTAGAAATTAAAAAACTCTTGCAAGAAAAAAGAATTAAAGACATTAATCATCCAAGATACACAAACCAAAAATTTTTAGAGGTGTTTAGAAAAAATGATATATAAAAAACCTACTATAATCGAAGGTAATAGCATTTTTGATAACAGAGGATCTCTTACATTTGTAAATAAATTTAATTTAAAAAAAATAAAAAGATTTTATATAATAAAAAATCATAACGTTAAATTTATTAGAGCTTGGCACGCGCACAGAATAGAAGAAAAATTTTTCTTTTGCATAGAAGGAGCTTTTCAACTTTCTTGCGTTAAAATCGATAATTTTAAAAAACCCAATCCTAAATCACAAGTATATTCATGGGTGTTAAGTTCGGAAAAACCACAAATAATATTCATACCAAAAGGGTACGCTAACGGAACAATGACCTTATCAAAAGATACTAAAATACTTGTATTTTCTTCTTCATCTTTAGAAGAAAGCAAATCGGATGACTATAGATATTCATGGGACCACTGGAATCCTTGGGAAGTATTAGCTAGATAATGAAAAAATTATTAATCTTCGGATGCACAGGCATGCTTGGCTCTGAAGTCTTAAAAGTTTTTTCTGACTGTAAAAAATTTTTAATCACAGCAACTTACAAAGATTACAGATCATTAAGGCAACTAAAAAAAAATACAATTTTTGCTCATAATATAAAATTTGTCAAATTTAATTTGGAAGAAAATTATGAAACATTGTTAAAAAAATTAATGAACAAAAATGAGTATATAATTAACTGTATAGGTATTATTAAGCCTTTTATTGATGAAAAAAATAAAAGAATAGAAAATCCAATTCTGATTAATTCTTTATTTCCAAATCAATTAAATAAATTTAAAAATAAAAAAAATAAAATTTATCAAATTGCAACTGATTGCGTTTTCAGTGGCCTTAATGGAAATTATTCAGAAAGTTCTCAGCACGATGCAATAGATATTTACGGCAAAACTAAAAGTCTTGGAGAAATTAAAAGTAAAAACTTTTTTAATATAAGATGCTCAATTATAGGTAAAGAGATAAAAAACTATGTTTCGCTTTTTGAATGGTTTAAATTACAAAAAAAAAATATAAATGGATTTACAAACCATTTATGGAACGGTTTAACTACAAACGTATTTGCTGAGTTATTAAAAGCAATAATTATTTATAAAATAGACTTGCCTAATGTTATTCACATAATACCAAAAGACAAAATATCTAAATTTACTCTTTTGAATTATTTTAAATTAATTACTAATAATACAAAAATAAAAATTAAAAAAAAAATAGCAAAAACTGAAATAGACAGAACACTCAATACTAGTTATTTATCAAAAAATTTAGAAATATGGGAAAAATCAATTTTCCATCAACAATTAAAACTAAAAGATATAGTTGAAACTATAATATGATTAAAACAAAAATTAAGATTATTTTAAATTTTATAAAGCGCTTATTAACTTTTTTTATAAAAAATACTATTCCAGAACCAAGGCCAATTAAATATCCCAGACCAACAGCTTTTGAGATCTTTGAAAAAGAACAGCAAATTGCTTGCTATAATGAATTTAAAAAGCATTTCTTAAGTTCAGTAATTCTTGATGAAATAAACATAAGAGAATACTCAATTAAAAAAGCGCTAGAAAATGATCACAAAAACGAGAAAGTGTATCTAGAATTTGGAGTTTATAAGGGTGATAGTATAAATCTTTTTTCAAAATTATTAACAACTGATATATTTGGCTTTGATTCATTCGAAGGTCTAAGTGAAGATTGGCCCGGATATACTGATCACTCTATCGGCCATTTTAATCTTAAAGGCAAAATTCCTAAATTCGAAAAAAATGTTAAAATAATAAAAGGCTTAGTTGATCAAACACTTCCGGTGTTTTTAGAGGAGAAAAAACCACTAATTAATTTTGTTCATATGGATATGGACACATACGAAACAACTAAATTTATACTTCAGAATATAAAAAAATATTTAGATAAAAATTCAATAATTTTGTTTGATGAACTCTATAATTTTACTGGATGGGAAGTAGGAGAATATAAAGCTTTAAAAGAAGTTTTTAAAGAAACCGAATACAAATTTATAGCATTTTCTAAAAATGAATCTCCAGTAGCAATTAAAATTTTATAAATAATATTTAAAAAATATTATTTAATTTTTTGAATTATAAAGAGATATCTAATCTTATAATCTTTATAAAGGTCTGGATATTTTTCTTTAAAATCAAAAATATGAATTATTTTGAAATCTTTTAAATATCTTTTTTTAGTGAAACCTCTTATATCTATATAGTCTTCTTCCTTTAAGCTAATGTCATTTGAAACATGAAATTCAACAGTATTTATATTATTACTATTATATTTAAATTGTGATTTCTTAAAATTTTCTTCAGAAAAAGTACTTGGAAGAACGTAATAATATTTAGGTTGCGTTTTACAAAAATAAGAAAGTTCCCAAAATGGAGTCTGGTTATCAGAATATTTTACGCCTTTTTTTATTCTTAAATCTTCGCATATTTCTTGGACTTTTGTATAAAATTCATGAACTGATTGATTGTAGTTCATAAATTTGAATTCTGGGATTTTTTTGTAGTTATTTGTGCTGTCTTGGTTATGGAATAAAAAATTAAAATTGTTCTTAATATTATAAAAACTTAACTGATACAATTGCTTTAAATTTGATTTATGAAATATGTCGTAAGGACTAATAAAAAATAATAAAAGAACTAATAAATAAGTTAAGACTCTAATTTTATTATTTTTTACTATTTTGCTATAAATAAAAAATAAAACTAGTAATCCAAGAATTGATCCCGTTGCAACTCTATTTATATCGACCTGGTGAATATTTTGAAGAATTAATGCTAAAGAATATACTGAAATAATACTCAAACCATATTTAATATTTTCATTTTCTTTAAAAAATTTACTATTAGCAATTCTTTTATAAAAAATAAACAAACAACTAAAATATGAAACAAAAATTAAAATCCAATTAGGCCAAAGATTGTAAATTGATTTTAAAAAAGTTAAAAAAATCTCTCTGTAAGGAGCAAAAACAAATATATAAAATTTTCTTAATGGTGTGATATCAGTATGTATAAAATAACCCATATTTATGAGTGATTGCCATCTATAAAGTGGATATATTAGCTCCATCCAAATCAAATAATTCGAAGTAACAAACATATAAACTACAAATATTATTAGAAGTAGAAAGAAGCCAGATACGTAGAATTTAATTATATTTAAATTTTTATTTTTAAAAAAAAATTCGTAAATTATATAAAGAAAAATAATTACTGCTGATAATAATGTTGTTTCACGATTTAGACATGCTACTGCCAAAAAAAATCCCGATAAAAATAAACTTAATTTATTTTTATCAAGTGCAAAATACAAACTCATAACAAGCGGTAAAAAAGCCAAATAATTTGACCAAGGAAATATCGGTATTGGATGAATGTTAATTAAAATCAAAATCAAGAATAAACTGTCAAAGCGACTTATATTGATTTTTAAACATATTAAAAAAATAAAAAAAATTGATAAAAAATAAAAAATGTTAGTATTTAATTGAATTGAAAAAACATTTTGTCCAAATAAATGTAAGCTCAATGCATTAAATAATGTTTGTCCAATTCCATACAAAACATGTATTTCTTTATATAAAATTTTAGAATCTAAAAATTGTTTAGCTTCAGTGAAAATTAGAAGGACATGATTACTAAATATATTTCTACTAAAAAGAACTGCATTTAAAAAATGCAAAAATATAATTAAACAGACAAATATTACAAAAAAGTTATTAGATTTTAAAAATTTTTTAAATAAATTCATTTATTAATTATATATAACCTATAAATAGTTTTAATAATGATTAATATGTCAAATAACAATAATTATAAGGTCATACTTTCTGTATCCTTAGTTATTTTTTTTTATTTTACTAATTCTCTTCTACTAAATAAAAATCATTACACTAATCACCTATTTTTAATTTTTAACTAAGCTCATGAATTTTTAAATGGAATGCAGCTTTATAAAGAGGTTTATGTAAAGTATGGAATTGGACAAACTCTAATAAACGCTGCGGGTTTATATTTATTTGGTGATAATTGGTTTTCTATATATTTGACAGCAAATATATTTTATTTTCTATCAATTTTTTTTATTTTATTAATTTGTTTAAAATTAAGATTTAATTTTTTTGAAATTTTTTTTATAATTTTTATTTTAATCAACATTCACCCGAAATTAGTTTTGCCATGGGCAAACTATTTAGCTTTTTTACCAATTTCTATAAGTTTATATTTATTATTACTTGAAGATAAAAAAATTAATTACTTATTATCAGGCTTATTTTTGGGAGCTTCCTGTTTAATAAGAGAAACAATCATAATTTCTGCAGTAATAATTTTTATTTTTATTTTTTTTTATTTAAAAATTAACAAAAAAAGAAACAACATAATATTTTATATTACTGGTTTTTTTCTACCTTTATTAATTTACGCAGTTTATATGTTTGCCACTTCAAATTATTTGATTTGGTATGAACTAATATTTCCAGCTTACAAATACGAAAGTCTTAATAACGTTGGTTATTATATTAAGGATAGCAATACATATCTAAGAAAAATTTATATTTATTTTTTTGGTCCATTTAGATTATTAGTTGTAACTTTTATAGATACCTTGCTTCACTTTTGGGCAGATTGGATTTTAATTTATACATCTTATGCTTGCTGCATCTTTGTTTTATATAAAGAAATATTCAAAAATAAATTTTTAATAAAGGGTAAAAAAAATAATTTTGGATTAGTTATAATTTCTATTTATTCATTATCCTTAATAATTCAAAATTTACATGCTGTTGAAATTTTTAGAGTGTCAACAGGTTCTATTGTTGGGATATTAGTTCTTAATTATTACTTCACAAAAATAGTAAAAAGTTCTCAAATTAAAAATATTACATACGTAATAATTCTTATATTTTTGTATATTAATTCTTATGGAGCCTGGGGCCATGAGGTAACAAACAAAAAATTTTATGAATTAAGTTTTTCCAACATTAAAAATAATTTTGATAATACTTTCGGTGACAGAAAATTGTTAGATTACGAGGAGATTAAAGAATTTGGTATCATGAATTATGATAGCTCCATACACAAATTTTTTACTAAATTTAGAAAAGATTGCACAAATTTAGTAAAAGATAATGGAATAAAATATTCATATAATCACGATAATGTTTGGGAGTTAAATTATTTCTGTGGCACCAGGCCAGCATATTATTTTCTCTTTCCTGCTAAACAATTTATACAAATTTATAAAGAGTCTAAATATATAAAAAAGAATAATATCACCAATGACAATACCATTGAATTCTATTTATCTAATGAACCTTATTTAAAAAAATATAAAATACTTAAAATCTACAACGTTAAAAATTACCCCGTCGACTTATTTTTTGGTAAAAAATATTTATTAATTGTACAAAATACAAATAAATAATTACATGAACTAAATTATACAAATGACTTCAAATATTGCGATTATAATACCTGCTTATAACGAGTCGGATAATATAAAAAATCTAATAAAAAAAATAAGACAGAATATTCAATCTCAAATAATAGTAGTTGACGATTCCAATAATAATTTAACAAAAAATATTTTAAAAAAAATTAAAACAAATATTATATATATTAAAAGAAACAAAAAACTTGGGAGAGGAAGTGCGGTCTTAGAAGGATTAAAAAAAGCTCTAAAAAAAAAAGAAGTAGAAATATTCATAGAAATGGATGCAGATTTATCTCACCCACCTAGCGAATTAAGAAGGAATATAAAATTTTTTAATGACAAAAACTTAGATTTATTAATAGGAAGTAGATATCTTGAGAAAAGCCAAATAATTAACTGGCCTGTTTCAAGAAAAATTTTTTCAAAATTAGCAAATTATTTAGCAAGATTTTTATTAAAAATTCCATGTACTGATTATACAAATGGGTACAGAATATATTCAAGAAGTGCAGCAAAAAAAATTGTACAGAAATGCGGAAAAATAGGTGATGGTTTTATTATTTTATCTGAAATACTTTTAGTTTTATATAAAAATAATTTCAAAATTGGTGAAATAAAAACAAAATTCGTTAACAGATCAAGGGGAGAAAGCTCAGCTAATCTTAAGCTTATAATTGCTTCTTTAGTAGGTTTAATAAAAATTTTTATAAAAAGAAATTCTACTTATTATTAATATTAATAGTATTTTTTAGAAAGACAGAATCTAAAAACTAGTAGATCGTGTAATCAGAAAATTTACTTTAAAAACCCATCAAAATTTACCAACTTGTTTACAAGATGATTGAGTTGATGGTTGTGGATTTTAGCTGTTGGCAACCCAATAAAAAATCCTCTTTCCTCTATATCTTGCGAAACTGGAAAATATTTTGTCATATTTTTATTGGTATACTTATAAAGTTTAGCAGCTGGTTGATTTAAAAAATTTCCACTAATAATGGGTCTAGTTTCGATTTTATTTAAATTTAAATATTTTAAAAATTTATTTTTTTTATTTTTTAAATCAGGTCTTAATAAAATAGGAAGACCAAACCAGCTTGCTTTTAAATTTTTATTTTCTTGAAAAAAAATAAATTGATTTTTATAATTATTATGATTTTCAATAGTACTAATAATTAAGTCTCGATTTTCTTTTCTAACAGACATCATCTTATTTAATCTTTTAAACTGACTTAAGCCAATAGCTGCCGATATATCTAATGGGCGCAAATTAAAACCAGAATTTATAAAATTAAAACTTTTATGATTATTCTTTTTTAAACCCCTGTCCCAACCATGAGCCCTCAAAGTATAGGCTATTTCGTAATCTTCTTTATTTTTACAAATCAGCATTCCTCCTTCACCCGCTGTAATTTGATGTGAGTAATAAAATGAATAAGTTCCAAAATCACCAAATGTTCCCAAATATTTAGAATTATAAGTAGACCCCAAAGACTCACAAGTGTCTTCGAATAAAAGAACATTATTTTTTTTTGCTAACTTTGAAATTAAATTAATATTAGAACAATTTCCTAGCACATGAATATCTACTATTAATTTTATTTTTTTTAATAAATTTTTTTCGAGTGTTGCTTCATCTAAACAATAGTTATCTATATTCACATCAACAAATATTGGCTTTAAACCGCTCTGCACAAAAGGCCATAATGATGTTGACCAGCATATCGCTGGGATCGCAAAATAATCACCGGGTTTCAAAAAAAATTTTCTTTTCGGGTTGATCATTGTGAATGCAGCTAAAAGATTCGCTGAAGAGCCTGAATTTGTCATTAGTGCATACTTACTCCCAATAAATTTACCAAATTCATATTCGAAATTCTTTGTAACTTCAGACATTGTAATTTTTTTTGATAAAATAACTTCTATAGCAGCAAAAATATCATCTTTACTAAAAGCATTTTCTAAAAGAGGGTATTGATTATGATTAATATTAGAACGATTAATTTTAGAAAAATATTTATCAAGAGAAAACTTTAAAGAACTTTTTTTTAAACTCATAAATATTATTTATATTATAATATACTTGATAAAAGATAATTTATTTAATATTTTTAACCCAATTTTTAAAATTGATGCTTTTATCGTCTACAATAAAATCATATGAAGGTTTGCCTAAAATCAATTTATGAAACTTAAGTTTCCATTTCTTTAATTGACTCAAAGTAAAATTATAACCTTGCTTTTTGGCTAAATAAATATTTTCATTATTTCTTCCCATAAATCTAGAAGTAAAAATTATAATTTGATGTCCCTCTAAATATAAAGAGTTAATTTTCCTTATGGCCTTAGATATGGGCTTAGATTTTTTATAATGATTCATATGAGTTTTGCAAATTACGCCATCTAAATCAAAGCAGTATATCTTTTTTAAATCTAAAGGTAATTTTAACTTTTTCATGGATTATAAATTTAGAAAAATTATAAAAATATTTTGTTAATTTTTTTTTTTATTTCGTCAAAATTATTTTCAATAATAGTATAATTTTTTTTAGAGAAAGCATACTTGTCACCAAATCGATATTTTTTATTATTAATTATAATTTTTTTAAACATATAAGTTAAATGCTTTAGATTAGGATTATTTCTAATAGAAGGTGTAAAGAAAGAATCAAAAACTAAAGTTTTTTTTTTTAATAATATAAATGGTATTATTAATCCGGCCTGATTTCCAATGAAACCTTGAGACTTACTGTTGATATAAATTTGCTCAGTGACATTAATTCTTAAATCTGTGGTAAAAAAAACATTTTTTTCATTATAATATTTTTTTTTTAATATACTAGTACCTTTGTCTTTATAATCTCCTAAAACAAAAATATTAAAATTTTTTGAAATCAAATATAAAAATATTTTGTCTATTTTATTAAAATCTGTAGTTTGTCTGCTAACTGGATTAGAGGAAATATCACTTATATTATTGTTGTAATTTTTAACAAAAAAACAGACATATTTTTTTTTGGTCAGCTCTATTATTTGACTAGGGACAGTTCTTTTTCTTAAAATTTTTTTAAAAATTAAATTATAATTTTTAGTAAGAAGCAACTCATCTTTGGGTAGGCCGTTCATATAGTCAATTTTATAATTTATAATTGGCCTATAAGAAGATGACTTAATTAAATATTTGCAAATTCTATAGTAAGGCATAAACGAATATATTTTAAAAAAAGGCGTTTTATATTTTGAGAAAAAAAATTTAACAATATCTTCATGAAACCCCCCGAATGTTAATGGTATATTTTTCTTTGAAGATTTTATTTTTTTATAATAATGCAAATAATAACAAATGCTATCGCCAAAACCCAAGCTGTGATTATAATAAAAATTATTATTTGAAAGATTAATCATCATTAAGTTAAAATGAATTAATCTTGAATAGAGATAGGAAATAATATTTAACATATAAAACAGTGTTTTCTTCATTGCATATATAAAATGAAAAAATTATGAATATAGATATTTTAATAGATAATGATCATTCTTTTTTAAATTCATATAAAAATCAAATAAAAAAAAAAATTAAAGAATTTAAACATAAAGTAAGAATTTTTAAATATCATAAAAAAATAAAAAGTGGAGATATTCTTCTAATTTTAGGCTGTGACTATATTTTAAAAGAAAAGCACCTAAAATTACATAAATTAAATCTAGTAATACATCCAAGTAAATTACCTAAAAATAGAGGTGGTGGAGCTTTAATTTGGGAAATTCTTAAAAATAAAAAAACATTTTATTTAACAATGTTTAATGCAAATGAAAAAATAGACAGAGGAGATATAATTTTTTATCATAAATTTAAATTAAAAGGAGATGAACTTCACGACGAAATAAGAGTGGTGCAAGCAAAAGAAACTATAAAATTAATTATTAAATTTCTAAATAATATTCACAAAATAAAAAAGATTAAACAAACAGGTTTGGGTAGTTATGTGAGAAAAAGAACCCCTGATGATAGTCTACTGGATACAAATAAAACAATTAGCAAACAATTTAATCTTTTAAGATGTTGTGACAATGAAAAATATCCAGCTTTTTTTTATCGAAAAAAAAAAAAATATATATTAAAAATCTTTAAGGATAATTAATAAAAATATAGATAGGTTTATGAGAAATTTTGAACATGCTGTTGGTAGTTATTATAATGATAATGAAATTAAAATAGTTAAGAAAATTTTAAGATCTGGTGAAACATTAACAAGAGGGCCGTGGGTAGAAAAATTTGAAAATAAATTTAAAGACTTAATTAAATGCAAATATGCTGTATCAACAAGTTCATGTGGAGCGGCATTAGAAATCACCTCAGCAGCAATAAATTTAAAAGAAGGAGATGAGGTAATTTGCCAATCAAATAATTACTGGACCGCTATAAGTCATTTATTAAAAAAAAAAGTTAACATAATTTGTTGTGATATTAATGATCAATTAGGAATAGATATTCAAAAACTCCAAAAAATTATTACAAAAAAAACAAAGGCAATTTATTTATTTCATCACGGCGGGAATGTAACTGATGTTAGAACTATAAGAAAATTAATTTCACCTAAAATAGTTATTGTTGAAGATTGCGCTCACGCATTAGGATCAAAAATAAATAAAAAATATATAGGATCGGAAGCAGATATTGCATGCTTCTCGTTTTCAACTCAAAAAAACATATCCACTTTTGGCGAGGGTGGGATGATTGCTACAAATAACAAGATTTATTATGAAAAAATCAAAACACTTAAAGACAGTGGCATTGTAGGAAAATTTAATAAACAAAATAAAAGTATTATCGATTCTTTTAAGGTGGCAAAATCTAAATATTTTATGCCCCTAGGAGATAATTTAAAAAAAAAAATAGAATATTTAGAAAATATTGGTTCTAATTTTAAAATTTCAGCGATCGAATCAGCTGTTGGATTAGAACAATTAAAAAAATTGAGAAGCAATAATCAACATAGAAATAAAATTGCTAACTATTACAACTCTGTTTTAACAAACAGCAAATATTGCAGCATTATTAAAAATCCTAAAAACATATACAATTCACATCATCTATATTCATTTTTCTTAAATATAAATGTTAAACAAAAAAATCTATTAATACATCTTCTTAATAAAAAAAATATTTTTATAAAAATAAGATTTTCACCAATAAATTGGTACCCAGTCATGAGATATAACGGTTGTAAAGTAGGAGGTTGTAAAAAATGTATATCATTACGAAATGGAGAGGATATTTGGTTAAATAAACTTTTTAGTTTACCAATTTCATCAAAATTAACTATGAATGACGCAAGATATGTTTGCAGAATGTTTATAAAAATTTTAAATTATGTAACAAAAAAAATATAAAATATTTCTTAAAAAATTGGCAAAATTATTAATTTCTTGAAACTATGAAGATTAAAAAAGAAAGTTTGCCTTTATTTTATGGGTTGTCTCATATTGGCCAAGTTTTCTCTATTTTGTGGTCAAACAAAATTAGTTCTTGTTCAGTATTTGAAGATAATAAAAAATTATACAGACAGTTTAAAAAAAAAAAATTTTCTGACGAAGAGCCCACCTTAAAACAAGCTTTTTTAAAAAAAAAATATAAAATTCATTTAATAAAAAATAAAAATTTTATATCACAATATTCTTTAATTTTTTTTTCTATCGACACCCCACTAGATATAAATGGCAAACCTTTAGTTAAAATTATTGAGAATCAATTAAGTAAACTAATTTCGTTATCTGGAATTAATACTAAAATAATATTTTTAAGCCAAGTATATCCTGGTTTTTTAGAAAAATTTTATAAAAAAAATAAAGAAATAATTAAAAAAAATATTCAGATCATTTATATGGTTGACACTTTAGTAATGGGGGATGCATTAAATAAATTTTTAAAACCAAAACAACTGATTTTCGGTATTTCTAATCAAAATAATATTTTATATTTAAAAAATCTTTTTAAAGATTTTAAATGTCAAAAATTTTTTTTTAATGTTACTGAGGCTGAAATAATAAAAATGTCTATAAATCTTTACTTGGCTTTTTCAGTAAATTTCGCAAATGTGATGGACTCTTTTTGCAATGAATTTGGTTTTAGTTTTTCAAAAATTATAAACCCTCTTAGAAATGATAATAGAATAGGAACTAAAGCATACATTCAGCCCTCTCTAGGTTTGTCAGGCGGTCACTTGGAAAGAGACATGCATTATATTAAAAACAGTACTAAAAAAAAAATTATAAAAAAAGTTTTTTCTTCTTTTGAAGATTTAAATATTCAGCGTAAGAGAATTCTTATCAATGTTATCAAAAAAATTAATCATAAAAAAAACATAAAAATACTTATTTTAGGAATTTCTTATAAAGAAAATTCTTTTTCAGTTGTTAATTCAATATTTAGTGAATTATTTAAAAATAAAATTAAAATTGAGGTTTTTGACACTAGTTTTAAATTAACTAGTAATAAGCTTTATAATGTTTCAAATAATTTAAAAAAATCATTGAGTAATAATTATTTTTATATTTTCAATTATTTAGACGAATATAATAAAGGACTATTAATCAACTATTTAAAAAATTATCCTAGTAAATATCTAATAAATATAAATAATAAAGAAATTTCTGTCTTTTGCAAAATTAAAAATTGTATCAATATATTTGAGACCCCAATAAAAAACGGAAATCGCAATTGAATAAATAAAATAATTGTTTATGATAAAAAAATGATAAACAAAGAAGATATTTTTATAAAAAAATTTTTCAATGATGCGGAACTAATCTGTAAGTTAATCAACAAAAAAAGAATAAATAATATTGTAAAAGGGTTGGTTAATCTAAAAAAAAAAGGAGGTAGAGTCTTTTTTATTGGAGTAGGCGGTAGCGCAGCAAATTGCTCTCATGCAGTCAATGATTTTAGAAAATTATGTAACATTGAGAGTTATACGCCAACAGACAATATTTCTGAATTTACAGCAAGAACTAATGATGATGGCTTCGAAGAAACTTTTGCTGGGTGGTTAAAAGTTAGTAATTTAAAAAGTAAAGATGCGTTATTTATATTATCTGTTGGTGGTGGAAATAAAAAAAAAAAAATTAGTCTTAATATCATTAAGGCAATTCAATATGCAAAGTTTGTTAAAGCAAAAATTTTTTCAATCGTTGGAAAAAATGATGGTTATGCCTACAAATTTTCTAATGAAAAAATATTTATACCAACAGTAGACAATAAACTAATCACGCCTTACTCAGAATCATTTCAATCGTTAATATGGCATTGCATTGTTTCTCATCCAAAATTGCAAGTTAACAAAACAAAATGGTAAAGTTTAAATGAAAAATAAAATTAAAATATTTGCAGACGGGGCAAATGTAACTGCAATGTTAAAATTAAATAAAAGCAATCTTGTGAGTGGTTTTACAACTAACCCCTCTTTAATGCATAGCGCAGGAGTAAGAAATTATGAAAATTTTTGTAAATTATTACTAAATAAAATAAAAAAAAAACCAATTTCTTTCGAAGTGTTTTCTGATGAACTTACTGAAATGAAAAAGCAAGCAATTAAAATTGCCGGATGGGGGAATAATATTTATGTAAAAATACCAATTATTAATTCAAAAAATATTAATACTACAAAAATTATTAAAGAATTATCTAATTTAAAAATTAATATAAATGTCACGGCTATTTTTTCTTTTAGACAAATTAAAACATTAATTACAAATTTTAACCCCAAATCTAACATTATATTATCTGTATTTGCTGGTAGAATTGCTGACACAGGTGTTGACCCAGAGATTTTAATCAAAAAAATATACAAAAATATTAAAAATAAAAATAATATAAAAATCTTATGGGCAAGCTCAAGAGAAATTTTTAATTTGCAACAAGCTAAAAGATCTGGATGCAAAATTATAACTTTAAGCAATGAATTGCTTGCGAAGCTTAAATTGAATAATAAAAATCTAGAAAAATATTCCAAAGAAACAGTTAAACAATTTAATGATGATGCCAAAAAATCAGGATTTCAAATAAAATAAAATAATGGTTAATACTCGACCAATAAAAAAAATAAAAATTGGGTTCATTGGTTTCGGGAATATAGGAAAAAAAAGATTTAAATCACTTCAAGTATTAAAACACTTCGATACCTCCATATCTTATATAGTAGATAAAAAATTTAAAAAAAAAAAAAATAAGAAAAAATTTAACTCTTGGAAAAAAATTTCTCAAATAAAAACTGATTTAATAATAATATCTTTGCCAACAAATGAGATTGAAAAAATCCCTTTATATATTATTAAAAATACGAAGTATTTATTAATAGAAAAACCAATCTCATTAAATATTAGTTTTATAGAAAGACTACAAAAGTTTTGTTTTAAAAATAAAATATTATTAAAAACTGGTTATAATCTTAGATTCGATGATGGTTTAATAAAAGTTAAAAAATTATTTGATACAAATATTTTAGGAAAGCTTTATTACATTAAGATTAATTATTCAAATGGAGCTTCAAAAACCAATAACAATAGAATCGGAAGTTTATATGACATAGGATGTCATAGCATCAATCTTCTTCAATGGTTGCTAAACACAAGTAGTTTTTCAAAATATTTAAAAATTATACAAAAAAATGAAAGTAAGAAAAAAAAAGATGACAATGGTTTTGTTTTAATGAATTTTGGAAGAGTTGCAATACAATTGCAATTTGGTTTTTGTTCATGGAAGAATACTTTTGAACTCGAGTTAGTTGGGAGACTTGGCTACATTAAAGTAAATTCTTTGCCTAAATGGAATAATCAAACAGTTACTTTTGCAAAAAGAAAATTTCCATCCGGTATACCAAGAATGAAGGTGTGGAATTATACAAAAGATAATTCATTTATAAATGAAATGAAATTTATGTTAAATACTATAAAATCTAATAAATTTTATAAAAAAATTAATAATGAAGGTTATCAAACTTTAAATTGTTTAAAAAAAATATCATGAGATTAAAAAATATATTAATAACCGGAGGCTGTGGATATGTGGGGTCTTTGCTCGTTAATTATTTGATAAAGAAAAATTACAGAATAACCGTTGTTGACCTGATGTGGTTCGGTAATTTTCTCCCCCAAAAAAAAAATTTAAAAATTTTAAAAAAAAACTTTTCCGCATTATCAGATAGCGATTTAACAAATGTAGATACCGTTATTCATTTAGCAAATATAGCCAATGACCCTTCGGTGACAATTAATCCATCTCTCACATGGGATATTAATGTAGTAAAAAGCCAAAAATTACTGGAAAAATCTATCAAAAATAATGTTAAAAAATTTATTTATGCAAGCTCAGGAAGTGTTTACGGAATAAAAAAAGACAAACGGGTAACAGAAGATTTACCACTTGTGCCTATATCCGAATACAACAAATCAAAAATGATATTTGAAAAAATTTTATTTTCCTATCAAACTAAAATGAAAATTTACTGCATAAGACCGGGGACAATATGTGGTTTATCTCCAAGAATGCGTTGGGATCTTAGTGTAAATACTCTGACTCTTAGTGCTCTTAAAAATAATATAATCAATGTTTTTGGTGGATTGCAACAAAGAGGAAATATTCATATCAAAGACATGGTTAGAATATATGAATTTTTTTTAGAAAAAAAAAATATTCCTGAGGGAATATATAATGCAGCTTTTGAAATATTTAAAATAAAAAATATAGCAAAAACTATAAAAAAAAAAATAAACACAAAAATAAATTATTTAAAATCAAACGATCCCAGATCATATAGACAAAATTCTGACAAAGTTATTAGATTAGGATTTAAACCTTTGTACAAAGTTGAAGATGCTATTAATGAAATAATATGTGCATATAAAAATAAATTAATTAAAGATAATGTCTCATGTTATAATGTCAAACAAATGAAAAAATTAAATCTAAAAATAAAGTAATGAGCAAAAAAGAATTGGACTTTATAAAAAAAATATTAAGTTTTAAAGAAATTTGCAAAATTACAAAATCATTCAAAAATAAAAAAAGTATTGCAATGTGTCACGGAACTTTTGACCTTGTTCATCCAGGTCATATAAGGCACTTAATTTATGCAAAGAAAAAAGCTGACATACTTATAGCTTCTTTAACCGCTGATAAATATGTAATTAAAAAAAAAGAAGGTACTTTTATTCCGGAAGATTTGAGAGCTAAGAATTTAGCTGCGCTAGAATTTGTTGATTATGTTTTTATTGATTATAATTTTACACCTATCAAATCTATTGCAAAAATTAAACCAGATTTTTATATAAAAGGATATGAATATAGTGAACAATTAAATTCTAATTCTAAAACTTTAGAGGAAAAAAAAGTAGTCGAAAAGTTTAAAGGTAAAATAATATTTAGTCCAGGTGACATAGTTTATTCTTCTACAAAATTACAAAAAAATAATAAACCCGATTTAAGAGTTGAAAAAATAGTCTCTCTTCTTGAGAGCGAAAATAGCTCTATAGAAAAAATTCTAGATTTGTTGAAAAAAAAAAATAATTTAAACGTACATGTTATTGGAGATTTAATTATCGATAAATATAATTTTTGCGATTTAATTGGACAATCAACTAAAACGCCCACTTTCAGTGTAAGACCGGTGAAATCTCAACTTTATGTTGGTGGGGCCGGAATTGTTGCTAAGCATTTAAAAAGTTTGGGTGCAGAAATAACGCTTACTTCTATAGCGGGTAACGATCAATTAAAGAAATTTGCAGAAAATGATTTAAAAAAATTTGGTGTAAATTTAAATTTACTTATAAATAATAACAAACCCACAACATTAAAAGAAAGATTTTGGAGCGACATATATAAATTATTACAAGTAGATTATGTGGATAACATGATCATAGATGATGTATTTACTGAAAAAATTATAAGTATCATAAAAAAAACTAAAACAGACTTATTAATTTTTAGTGATTTTCGTCATGGTATATTTAATTCGAGTACAATTAAAAAAATTTTAAGTTCAGCAGATAAAAAATCTATTAAAGTGGCGGACAGCCAAGTCAGCAGCAGATGGGGTAATATTTTAGATTTTAAAAATCTTGACATTATCTTTCCTAACGAAGCTGAGGCAAGATTTGCATTAGCAGATCAAGATAGCGGTGTAAGGTACATTGGAACGAAAATACTAAATCTTTCCAAATCTAAGAATGTGATTTTAAAACTAGGAAATAAAGGGTCTATGATATTTAAAAAAACGGGATTTGATCCTAAGGATTTTTTTCCTCTAGATAGTTTTGTTTATAACAAAATTGATGCAATAGGTGCTGGCGATGCATATTTAACTGCTGCTTCTTACTTTTATGCAATAACAAAAAATATAACAATAAGTAGCATAATTGGAAATTTTGCGGCTGCTGCAGCATGCGAAAGAGATGGGAATATCCCTGTATCGAAACAAGATATTATCTCAATCATTAAAAGATCTTTTAATAATGAGATTCAAGATTAGTATTTTAATTACAGGCGGGTCTTCGGGAATTGGTAGTGAAATTATAAAATATTTCGCAAAAAAAAATTATAATATTTTGACATGCGCAAGATCAAAAAAAAAGCTTGATAAATTAACTAGATCTTTTTTAAATGTTAAAACTTTTAAGTGCGATGTATCAAACGAAAATCAGGTCAGACGACTTAGCAAATACATAAAAAATAAAAAAATAAAAATAGATATTATAATTAATGCAGCTGGAATTTATGGCTCAATTGGATCAATTGAAGAATCTAATTTCAAATATTGGAAAAAAGCTATAGAAGTCAATCTATTTGGTACATATTTAATATGTAAATACTTTATAAATTTTCTGAAAAAATCAAATATAAAAAAAATTATTAATTTTTCTGGTGGTGGCGCTTTTAATTCATTTCCTAATTATAGCTCTTACGCAACATCAAAAGCAGCTGTAGTAAGATTTACTGAAACTTTAGCATCTGAATTAAAAAAGGATAAAATTTGCGTTAATTGCATAGCGCCTGGATTTGTAGCTACTCCTTTGCACAAGGCAACGATAAGAGCAGGTTATAAAAAAGTAGGGAAAGAATTTTATAAATTTACGCAAAAAAAAATTAAAGGAAATTCAGTGCCAATTGAAGTTCCAGTTAAATGTGTAGAATTCTTAATTTCAAAAAAATCAAAAAATCTCACTGGAAAAACAATAAGCGCAAGCTTTGATAAATGGCATTCTAAAAAATTCCAAAAAAGAATAACAAAATTCAATAAAAGTGACGTCTTTACTATGAAAAGAATTAATAGTTAAGAAATACGATAATTATAATTTTAGAAGCGCTATCTGTGAGTTTACAAATAATAATTTAAAATTATTAAGATTAGTTTTGAGGTGAGTTTCTCGCTTAGATGCTTTCAGCGATTATCTCTTCCGTATTTAGCTACCCGGCACTGCAACTGGCGCTACAACCTGTCCATCAGTGAATAACTAAAGCAAGCAAAAAAAATTAAATTTTACTATAAAATTTATTCATCCTTTAAAGGATGTTTTTGATAGAATTGATCAAGACAACGTATTTAGAGACCGTTTATTTAAAAATTCACTAGTGCGACTATGTTATAAAATAATTATTTTTTTACGAATTAAGAAAATGATAACTTATTTCTTTCCTATATCCTTAACTCCATATTTAATTATGGAAATAAAAAAATATAAAGAAAAATAAATTTTTAACATTGTAATTTGTATCGAAAATTTTTTCAGTGCATAAATCAAGCCAATTGAGCTATTAGTAACGGTAAGCTTAACGTGTTACCACGCTTCCACACCCGTCCTATCAACGTCGTAGTCTACGACG
>Ga0214921_10000852_pt1 | contig 54358 bp, 107 predicted proteins | sample LL1505_MetaG_FD_177992 | JGI IMG/M metagenome (GOLD analysis project Ga0214921, IMG submission 177992) | Freshwater microbial communities from Lake Lanier, Atlanta, Georgia, United States - LL-1505 | ecosystem: Environmental > Aquatic > Freshwater > Lake | place: USA: Georgia | collected... | reverse complement strand
GGTACATTTTTTTGTAGTCTTCGTATAGAGCCTGCTTGATGAGCTCTTCTTCTGCTCTGCGCTTTTTGATTGCGGCTTCTTCTGCATACTTGGCGTGCATTTCTCTGATGCTTTTTTCTGCTTTGTCGAATGGATGCGATGTGCTGACATAGCTACCCATCCAATGATGTGGCATCTGAATACCAACCGAACAGTTGTACTCTGTGCCATGGCCATCATTCTCTATCGACCAATCTACTTTGTAACTGTCTGCGCCTAATTCTGCGGCCAATGCTGGCAGTCTGTCTTGACAATCTTGTACCAACTTGATATGATCGTTGATGGCGTTGTGTTCTATCACTCTTGCAAGTGTTGCTGAATAGGCTTTTTCTTGTTGTGTCATAACTTATTTGTTTTTAAATGTTTCTTGATAGTATTGTTGAGTATTAATAAATGCAGTAAGTACATCTAAATCTTTTGCTTTATTTAAACAATGTCTTGCAAAGTCAATAGTTTCTTGCTTGTGCATTTCTTTTGCTTGTTCAACAATATCTGCTGAAACATAACCCATTTTTGATACCATTTCTGCAAACCATTCTATTGATGTCATATGTAATGTATTTATGTAAATATACTTTAAGATTTGTTGAAAATTCCTTGGTGTTGGTGATGGATCAACCACCAGGCCCCCCTAACCAAAGCGCTAGCTCCGAATATTACGACTTTGGCGGGGTGCTAGTAGGGCGCTAGCGTTGCGAAATGCAATGCCAGCTTGGAAAATTAACTCGCAACTGTTTCAAACTTCTCGGCCAGCGACCATAGGCCTTTATTCAATTCCAAGTCCTGCCAAGGATTGGTGATAGGCCTAGCTTGTCTTTCGTTCAATTGGAAGCCGCCGCGGATCAAATTCTCCTGTACTACGTTGTAGGTGCACCACAGGTTGTTGTGTTTGTCTGCTGCTCTCTTCGGATCCAATATGGATCTGATCTCGTACTCTTCGGCTTGTCTATCAGTTCCCATTCTCAGTTCTAATGCCTGCTTGGCAAAATCAAACCTTTGACGGCTAGACATCTCTATGCCATTCCAGCTATTGATCTTGTCTATAGTCTTGGGTAATGCATCTACCTTCTGACTAATCATGGACTTGAGATCTGTAAAGTTATACTTGGTGTGTCTCTCTTTGAAGCCACCTAAGTCTTTGTCCTTAACGATCAGGCCATTAGAACATACAAGACGGAACATACCCATTTGAAAGTCAAACGGTCTAGACCCATCTGATGAATTCACCATCACAATGGTAGGTCTGGCTTCTACTTCATTGGCAGTGCTGTCTTTAACATAGAGATCAGGATGTTGAAACTCTACGATGTGTACACCGTGGTTGCGGCGTAATGCAATCTTTGTGTTGCTCTGCTTGGCTCCGGTGAGAAGGTAGCCCATGTCTTTCATCATGTCGATGATCTCGAAGGTGGGAGTGAAGTGATACCTGTTCTGATTGATATATGATGCAGGTTCGGTGGCAAAGATAGCGGGAGCCTGTTGCTTGGCCACTTCCATACTTATTGAATTGATTGCACCTGCTTTGAATTTGGTTGCCTTAGGCGATACTTGTGTTTGCGTCATAACTTTTATTTTTGTTTTATAAGATAAATATAATTGATTTTGATGAACTGGTATAGCTTATCTTTTTGGTAGGAAGACTAACCCCATATTTAATATGGTCGTATATAAGTTACATAACATATGTTTTTAATTATTTAAAGATAGAAGGCATTAGTTAGACTACCTACTCGATTCTATGTAGAAGCAAGCAGTGGTATCGTCAAGATGATACATGTTCATAATATCCTTGTGGATATTTGCTTTATCCCATGTCAAGTCGTGCAATACGATCTCTGTTGAAATTCCCATTCCTCTCCTGTATTCGTTAGTGAATTTCTTCACAACGTCATATCTTGTTTCTTTTGCGATAGTAGTACTCGTAGACTGTGTCATAACTTTGATTGTTTTATTAGTTAATTATAATTGATTTAATTGTTAGGAGATAATGATTAGGCGTCTACTCGGTTATATCTTGCTACTCTCTCGTCTACGTTAGCTTCTCTTGTAGCAGCGCCACTTGTCTGCCAATTGTATACATCATTGATAAACTCAGCGTAACGTTGTTTACTCAATTCAGCCGTCATAACCTTTTCATCAGCTGATTGCTTATACTCTAATACAACCTTGCTGTGCTTGGCTTTAGGGAATGAGATCACCTTGAATGAATTGATGTAGTAGTAGTCCCATCTGCCACGACCGTAATGAGCTTTGATCTTGTGTGGTGAAGTCTTCTTAACGTACACATAGTCGTTATCAACTGACGTGCTGTTATAGTCAGTCCAATCCGCTAACACACACTCAAAGCCAGCTTGGTTATACTTCTCTTTCTCTAACTCAGCAATCTCTGATTCGCAGTTACGTATTTCACGTTCGATCTTATAGATCTCATTGTACAATTCGCTTTTGGCATTAAGCAATTTGGTGTGAGCTGGCATCCATTTTGCTTTATACTGATCACATATAGCAGGGAATGCACAAGCAACTGCAGCCATAACTTGGTAGTAGTGTACGCTAAGAGTGTTGTCCTCATTAGACTTTAGATCTGGACGATAAGCGCTGCTTTCAAAATAACCGTTATCGCCTCTCCAACTGCCACGATAATCAATGCTGATCGTACTTCCGTAAGCAGTAGTATCTGCAGGAGTAATTGTGATACGTTCAGATGCAATCTCTATAGAATGTATGCCAGTAATGACGTTGGCTTCGAACCATTCTGTGATCTTGGCTGTAAGCTTTGCTACGGCTGGATTGTAGACATGCTCTTCGTGTGTAATAACTGAGTTCTTAACTGTTTGTAACTGAGATTGTAATGCTGATAAGATAATTTGTTTGTTCATAACTTGTTTTGTTTTATATTTTTAAATAAATTGTGTGTAATGTAATAGGGTATTGAGTTTGGGCTTAGTCGCAATGTGCTTCTGATAAACTAACCGTACGCATCTTTGTGGTAACGCAGCATTGCATTTCTCTGTAGTCCATATCTGTAAAACGTCCTGGATTGATAAGAATCATTTTCAATTCAACTGTATCAATGTCTGTATCGTCTCCGTAAGATTGGATTAAAGCTTCTGCTAAGCAATCGATTGTCTCATTAGAAGTCTTGCGGGCTATACGTTTCATGTAGTTGTATACCGATGTAGAATCCATGCTTGTTAGTGTGTAACCGTTGGTGGTAGTGCTTTGTGTCATATTATGTTTTTTTTAGTTTTACTGTGATTGGCAGCCGTATCGATCAGCTACATAGTAAATATACGACAACATATTGACAGTAAAAAATTTATTTTACTTTTTTTTAAAAGTTTTTATTGGCAACCAACGAGTTAGGGACAGGCTTGGATTTGGGAGCGGTGTTTCCAATCGGTTATGTATTACGAGTGATCTCCATATGGATATACAGAATTATTGGGGCACCCATGTACGGGGGTGGGTGGTGCGAGGCGCGGGGCAGGTACCGCTACAGACAGTCAACAGCTGCCGTGTCTCCTGTTGTCGTGCCATCATACGTTTGATGACAGTCTAAATCCGGTTGGGGCTTGATCGTTTTTCTATGGCTGTGTACAGCATTACGCCATCTTATCTATTTCTTGTTTAACTTGTTGCCAATATTCTACCCATTTTGAATTAGCATTACTCGCAGTTTCAGTATACTCATCATCCATTTTCATAAATTCTATTATTTCATCTACTGCAATCAATGCACATTCTATTGCATTATCGCAATGTGATTTCATGTTGCAGTATCTGTTATATATTTCTTTTGCTTTTTCTTTCGGTGTCATTAGTCTATGTTTTCTATTTCTCGTTTAACTTCTCTCCAATATTCCCACATCTGCATCAGATCATTGTTGTACAGGGTCTCTGTCATTTCATCTACTGCCATTGCCGCACACTTCTTGCCTTCTTCCCATCTTTGATGTACATTATTTATTCCTGTTTGGGATCCATTATTTGGTAATGCCAGATAAAATCTGGTTACTAATTGATAAGCTTTGTCTTTTGGTATCATTTATTCTATCTGGATTATTATGCTTATTATATTATACTTTTATTATGCTTTCTGATACTATTGCTAATTATATTATCCTTTGTGTGTTATCGTTATTGGGTTATTTTTCCAAAATTCTCTGCCTTCTTTGCTATTATTAAAGAACATAAAAAATTCTCCGTACTTACTTTTCACCTTTTCCATTTTTTCAATGTTAATTTCATCGCTATCTCTAAAATTAATAAAAATAAAAGCGTATGGATGTAACACGCCTTCAAAATCTCGGTATGTGTATGTTAATTGTGCGACTGGTAATTCACACTCGCTCTTCATTTGTTGATAAAATTCATTCATAACTTTCTATTATTTTGTTTTCCAATTAATAATATTATTTACAATTTCTTGATTTCTATCTAATACTCGTTTCGCTTCTGTGAAATCTTCTTCTGATACAAGTTTAGGATTTATACATTCTACTCTTGTTTCTCCTTCTCTAACTGGTATCCAATATGAAATTATATTATCTTCTTCCTTTAAAGATAATTTGTTAATAACTTCTTCCATCATTTTTGATACATCATTACCATCAATATTACCTACATTGATATAATGAATTAAAATTATTTTTTCTTTATTCATAACTTTCTATTTTTGTTATTGTGATTGCTTTGGTGAAATTGTTACCATATACTTCATTGTTGCGTCATTCATATCCATAAGACCAAATACAACAGAATCCATATCAACAGGATTAATTAATGTAGGTGTTACGAGATAATCTTTTAAATTGGTTAAATCTAAATGTATTTGTTTTACTAAAGAAACGGGAATTTTAGTTTCAATTTCTGTTTTTTCAAATGTTTCTGGATTGATAGAAACCGCTTTGTAGTTTTCCATAATTTTATTTTTTATTTATAACTTTCTATTTTTTTATCGTTGTATGTTATTGTGATTAGTCGGGTTGGGATATCCTCCTTATCTAATACATCGTCTACATCATCTATTCGATACTTAGTCTCTGCTAATTCATGTCTTTCGTACCAAGTCAACTCTCTCGTATAAACTTGAAATCCATAATGACAGGGTGGAAGTACCATTTTTCCTTCTGTAATATGCTTTCTTCCGTATTTAGAATTAAACTCGCTATCTGTTTTTAACTTTTCTAAAAACTCTTCTTTTGTTAGTGTTTTACTCATAATTTTTAATTTTGCAGTCAGGGCAGGATTTGAACCTGCAAGCTTTTTGCCTTAACAAAGGTATCGGACAGAGAATCCAAAAGCGTCTACCAATTCCGCCACCTGACTATAATTAATCGTTTTTAGTTTTTAATTATTGTAAAATCCATAACGCTATTAATCTCATCCTCATTTTTAAACATAACAGTCCCAACAATAAAATCGTTTTTATTTTCTATGTTGGTAACTATTGTTTGAAATTTTAGTATTGAATTAAGATTTTCCTGTAATGATTCCCTAAATTCATCGGTGGGTTCAAATATGTTTTCGTCAACATATTGTGTAATAATTTCTTCAATTAATTTTCCATTTTTACTTTCTCGGTTCATAATTTTCTGTTTTTAAGTTTTAAATTTTAAAATTTATGGGAAGATTTTTCTTTACCACATATTGAACAGATGGTTGGTGATGTTGTTTTAGTAAGAGAAATAAAAGATAAACATTCATCACTTTGTTTACTTTCATTTGATTTAGTAATTTGTGATTTTTGAAGAAATTCTTTTAATAGTTTATAGATTTCACCACCATCTTCAATAAGTTCTCCTTTGTATTTAAACCCATCTTCAGTTATTACTATAATAGGTTCATCTTTAATAATATTAAATGTGTACGAGTTAAGGTCTGTTGTTATACCTTTTGCAATTAGTTTGTTTTCCATTTTATTTAAGTTTTAGATAGTTTCTGATTTATAAAAATATGTTTCCGTTTTGAGGACTGTTGTAACTTTCTTCCATTAATTGTTCAAATGTTTTATCAATGGTTTTATCTTTGAGCCCTTCTAACTTTGGAATATGCTCATACATTTCTTCTTGTATCATATATTTTATAAATTTATCATAAAACTCTTTTGGTAGTATTAATACTTTATTGGGATTATTTATTACCATCTGAAATATGGGTTGTTCTACGCCGATTTCAAGTTCTAATTGTTTCATTTTATTTAAGTTTTATTTGTTTAGAATACAAAAATACATAAAATATTTTAACTTAACAACCTTATTTTTTAGGTTTGTATTAATTTAATACATTTTATAATTCTAACACTCAAAATTAATTTATATAATACCAATTTTTATATTTTTCTTTATGCTTTTGTGAACGACCTCTACCCTGTAATATCCACCTAATAGAAAACTCATTCATATTAAGAAAATCCGCAGCAGCTTTGGCCGATTCAAATTCAACACCATCTATTGAACATCTTTTGTTTGATGTTGATGGCATCTTTTTACCCGCATATTTTTTTTCTCTATCTTTATTTGCCTTATCTGATATTAATTTTCCATTAAACCTACCCAATAACCAACCTTCCTGAACAATCTTCGGGTCATTTGGAAAAACTCTTAAATTTCTTCCATCGGGTTTATGATACCATTTAGTACCTGTTAAACTTTCTTTAATAGAACTTATTTGATTTTCCGATGGTTTGAATTTTAACCACACTTCTATCATTTGTTGTTTGGCATATTCATAAACCCTTGATGATGGTTTATATCTCGTTTGATTACCTGAACTACGACACATTGACCAGAATGCATATCTCAAATCGGTGTTACTAGGATATATTTCATGCAATAACTAATGAATTAAAAAATGTTCTCTTGCAGTTAATTTCACTAAATTATTTGGTTCATTGGTTCCGTTCATACATTTTGGTATAATGTGGTGTGTTTCAACATACCCTTCTAATACCCTATTTTTTGCTCTATCAATTATATTGTCGTGTATTTTTTTATAGTCCATATTATTTCCATTGTTTACTATATATAAATATGGTAATAAATGGAAAAAGACCAAAACTATTTAACTTTTTTCAAATAATCTTCATATAACTCGTCATCAGATTTACCATTCCAGTTACGCCAACCATGCCCATAAATTTTTCCGAGTTCACCCCACTTCTTAGCAAACTCATTATCGGTTTTACATTTGTTGATGAACTCTTCTTGTGACCATATTGGAACATACATATTGATTTGTCGTGATTCATAGTTCTCATACACCTCATCAATAATCTGTTGTTGTTCGTTATTCATAACTTTCTATTGTTTTTTAAATTCGTACCTAACACTATAAAGAGTATCTTCAATCCAATCCTCCTGATTATTTCCATTTGCTATTTTGCCTAGCCAAGACCTAATCTCATAAAGATAAACAATATCAGGATTAACTCTTTCTATTTCTTTAAACCACAAATTCATACCACCATCTCCTTCTCTATATATTGCTGTTTTAACACACCATTTTTCACCTGGGTATTGTATATCTTCTATGCTATATGCGTCTTGAAGTGGTCTTTTTACTATTTTTAATTCCATATTATTGTAGTGTTTCGTATTCGTACATAACTAGATTCTCTGGGTATAGTATTGCGTATAGCATATGCGTACTAACTTCCGGTCTAAACTTCTTCATCAAGAAAAAACACTTATCGCCATCCTTATCAACGCACTTCCAAGTATAACATACATGGTCTTGGTATGTTGATTTATCTGGCGTATCATATGTCCTAAACTTGTATGTGCCAATTGTAATGTCCCACTCATTGATAATTACAAACATGTCCGTTGGTCTATTAGATGATACCACTTTCCACGTGTCACCTGTCCATTCACTTTTGGTAATATTAACTACCCTATTATAGTCTTGTGCATAACTGAATACCGTTAAGAGTAGACTTACTACTATGAGTGATACTTTTTTCATATTTACTTTTTCTTTGGTTTTATGGGTCGATTATCGTAGTTGCATTATTACATTTGTACTTTGGTAGTTATCCATAACTTTCTATTTTTATATGTTCCATATGTTCCTCAATATCATTTATACATTCACCAATGGTTTCCCAAAAATGGGTTGGCAAATTTGATAAAGACCACCCATCTACATTTTCAGAAGCACTGAAGTTAATTAATGCATCTCTAAAATCCTTTAAGTTCTGTAGTGTGTTTACTAGAGGATGTTGTTCATTACTCTGCTTTGCTTTGTCTATTTCTTCATTGAGTCTTTTTATTTCCTTGATCACATCGTCTCCGAGTTCGATCTTGGACATCATGCTAAGGTCTACTACTTGAGTAGTAAGCACGTCTATTAATTCTTGTTGTAGTTGTTCTAACTGTGCCATATTATGCGTTTTATCGGTTGAATAATTTTTGGTACCATGTTTGAGCTTTTAATTGTTTTATTTCTAAATGACTATCACACAAATCCGATTCTGCCTTCGCTAATTTCTTATACGCATATTCAATTCCCTCTGCTAGTACTTTCATTTTTTCTTCATCGCTATCAGTTCCTAATATGTATTTGATTCTGGTGCCGCTTGCTGTATTATAAACTACATGCCATTTTAAGGACTCTTCTAATATCTGAACTACAGTTCTGCTTCTGACTATAGCTCTCAAGTCTTGCAATTCTGCTTCCATTGCATCGTATTCTGTCTTTGCGAGTATTACTTTTTTCTCTGTCATATTATACGTTTTATTTTAACAGGTTATTATCGTGTCTCTATAGACTATATAGAATTCTCTATTAGGTTCATCTGAGCATTTATTCAAAGCATATATAATCATATCTGCTGATGCATTGCTTCTTGTTATTGCTATTGGCCAGTCTTTAGATATCTCTCCTGTATCTGGATCTATATCTTTTGCTCTTACTTCATAATGTGATCTAATGTAATCTATTATCATAGTCTTTATTTTTAGTCGTTGTTTAAAAAATTGTCAGCTATCTTGCCTACTCCCCATTTTAATATCTCCCATCCTGTTATTATTATTAGTATGTATACCATTATTTCTTTTTAAATTGTTCAAACCATATATCTAAATCTGCCTTTAGAAATCTATCTGTTTTCATTAATATACTTTTAACTTCTTCCTCACTATACATTCTTTGTGAATCTAATTTTTCAATATAGAATGATATACCTTTATCTGCTGTGTATTTTGGTTTTAGTTTATTCTCTGCTGCTTGCCACTCTTCTTCTGTCATCTTCCCTGTCCTCTTCTCGATGATATCTTCACATAGGTTCATTGTACCTTCTAATTCTGGATATTCTTTGATTAGTTTGGCTACTGTAATAAATGTTGGTGTTTCTATCAGTATCTCGAACTCTACTTGTTTGCCATCTACTAATGGTATTATTGGCTGATCTGCAGTTTGATCAAATATTTCTTGGTATAAAGGAAGAGAGTCATAACCAGATGTTATTTCATCTCTCATTACGCTATACATAACAAACCAACCTGCTGGTGTGTGTTTTAATATTCCTTTCATATATGCGGTGTTGTTCCTGTCTTCCAAGTGACAGTGTGAATGTTTTCTGATTCTTGTATTAATTTTAGGATCTCTTCTATAGTCTCTCTTACATGTCGTCTATCTCCTGCTATTGTGTATACTTTTGCGTGTATTAATAACTCAGCTGGACATGGTTGTACTTCCTGTAGAGTTGTTATCATTATTGGGTTGATTAAGACTTTATGTCCTTCGGTATCTGTTAGTGTTATAAATTTCATATTATTAATTTAAACTTTTTAATTCGAAAGCGGAGCTTTAATTGATGGGTGTGATTGATAATTTTCGTATTTTTTATTTTATATTTTTTTATAGCAGTCGCTGTTTACAGGCAAAGCCAGACTATTGTGATGATACATTATCTTGCCACATTCAGATATGCTGGTGATAACTAGCTCTTCTCCTAATTCTACATTTGCTAACATCTTATTTCCGATCCTGTCTTTGATTATTTTTATTTTATCACCCGGTTTGATTGAGCTATTCATTACGTTACTTTTTTAATGTCTAACGTTGCATTGTGATGCATCTTAATCTGATCGGATCTGTAGTGTCTAATTGTACCACTATCACACAGCACTACACACCATATATCGTTTTCAAAAGCGCCGCCACATGTAACATAAATGGCGTAGCCTTCTTTATTAGTTTCTACTATTACGGGTATTGGATTCTTAAACTCTAGCATTGATAAATTATTTTTTTATAATACTATACCTTTTACATCGCTATTCTCTTCAACTATTTCATGTGGACCATAATACCACTGTTCGTGGTAGTTTAGTGCAAAGTTGTGAATAATAGTTGGAGCTGTAGCATCTTCGTATCCACCTTCATATCCTTTTGTGAATACTCTTAGCTCAGGATCTACTGATTGTAGATGTTCTACTAATTCTCTTACTGTCATATCAGTCTTGAGGATTTGTTATTACTGCTGTATTGGATTGCTTTAACACAGCTACGTCTGTATCTGACACAGTCCATTCATCTTGACCAGTGGCGATAGTCTCTACTTCAAAACATATATTAGCTCCTTGTTTGGCATGAGCGATCAACCATAAATTGTGTTTAGGATGTATCATGATTTCTGATTCTTTTCTGTTGATCTTATAATCATGTTTGCCGACTAATGTGTGGATGGTTTTTTCGTATTTAATAATCCAACCTCGATCTTGTGTTAAATGTAATATTCCTGTTTGCATCAAATTATTTTTTTATTTCCAAAATAGTTGTACCAATATTATAGCCAATCCCAAAAGCAAGCATATTCCAGTTTTTAATGTAAATGGTTCTTTGAATAGAAGTCCTGACATTATAGTGAATATAATAACTCCAATGCCAAAACCTAATAATCTACTTGGCCAAATCTGACCATCGAATGCTAATACAAAGTTCTTAACTGATTGCATAAACATATATGAGATAGGAATACCAAGTAGAACGGTAAACCACATGTTTTCTTTTAGTATATCATACTTCAATTGACCTTGTAATTGAAAGTAAGTAATTACTTGTGCAATAACTCCCCATAAAATTCCGTAAAATACATACATTATTCTGATTGGTTTAAGTATATTTTAAATATAGCAGCTGTTATTGAGTCTTCTGATTCTAAACTATATAGTGCAGATTCATATCTGCCTATATTTATTTTCTCTATAAATAATTCAGATTCAATAGAATCGCATGTTCTTTTTAATGAATCATACGCTACTACTTTTAGACGCTGAGATTCTGCTTGTTGTCTAACTGTTTTTAGCTCATTCATTTGGTAACGTAGTGCTATGAATAGCATAGCAACACTAGATAAACTGAGTATAGCTCCAAGATATTTTTTCATATGAGTAAGTTTTATTTATAAGTCATCACAATCTTCGCATGAATCTACAACATCTGTTATGCTAAGTAGCATATCTTCTGATCTGTCAATTGCACTGTAAATTTTACCAAGCTGGAACATTACAAATGAATTTTGAAAAGTGTCATTCTCGTTAAACTCGTTACACATACGTCTAGCATCTCCTAATATGTCTATAACGTTTTTTAATTCTTCAAATTGTGTCTGTGTTAAATTAAAATTGTTTTGTGGTACTACTTCTTCTTGATTTACTGGTTTTGTTTTTTGTTTTAGTGGCATAATTGTTTTTTTTAGTTAATTAAATATACTAATTCTTGGATTACTAATAAAGATTATGTTTTACGTATGTAAATTATAGAGACTTGGATTTTAATTTCTTATAAAGTGACAAAACTTGCAGTTTTTGCAAGTTATGATAATATTAATGAATGTTTTCTACTTGTAAGATAATTAGATTTGAGTGGTAAGTGCGGTAATATGGCTAAATCTTTTAACTTACACTCTGTCATAATATCAATGGTAACACCATATGTTTCTGGTAAATTGTGTATCATATCTGAGTGTGCTCTTGCATTTTCTTTAGGATTGTTTTCGTGTAATCTCTTGCTTTCGCTGTAATGTACAGCTTGTACAATGCCTTCAGGCCATGTTGTTGCTGCCAACTTTAATGCTTGCTCTTCTGATAATGATCCTGGTTGGTGAGAATGATGGAAATAGTCGAATGTTATTGGAATGCCTATCGATTCGTGTACATACATCAGATCTTCTACAGCATATTGACTTGCTTTGTCGTCATTCTCTACTACTAATCTAGATCTTACTGAATCTGATAGATGCCAGAATGCATCGCAGAATCTCTTCATAGATTCTTTCTTGCCATTTGTTGTAGTATTGACGTGTATGTTTATTTTATTGTATGGAGTCTTACTTAGACCCATAAGATCGAATACTTTAGCATGCATCTCTAAATCTTTAATAGCGTTTACTACTACGTTATTATTTGTTGATGCTATAACTGTGTATGGACCGGGATGAGTACTAATTCTGTGGCCGTGTTGATCTGCATAATCTCCAGCTTGTTTGAGTGCTGCGGCTATTTGGTCTATGTCTTTTAGAGAATCTATATCAACTACATTGCCCCACGGAATCAGCGCAGATGAGAGCCTAAACATCTTTATGTTATGCTGTTCATTCCATTGGAGGATTTTAATAACGTCTTGAGCATTCTTGAGTGCAAGTTCAGATACATAATCAGGTCCTTTGGCTTTGAATGTTTTAAGTGTCATGCCTCTGTTTGTGGTGACAGACTTGCCTAAGGATAAATTGATACACGCGTAACCTATTTTATTAATCATAACTTTTATTTTATTGGTGATATATAGTTTTTTATCTAGTAATGTTCTCGATTATAGTTCTCGTCTTGTATGTTCATTGATAAACTTCTCGTAATTCTGCCAACCTTGATTAGGAATGTATAGAGAGATATCACCTGATTCTTCTTTTGCTATAGCTGTGAATCCAAATCCTTCACATATTTCTGAACGATAATAACCTGGTTCTATTTTTTTTACTATATCTTCTATGTCGAAATCGTGCGGCATTTCAGGATCATAAAGCTCGCACCATTGTTTTGAGAAATCTGCCATATATTATTTGATTTTGGTTATTGATAATTAAATATAATCAATACTTTTGATTGTATTCAAAATAAATTTCTAGTAATATAGGAAAAGAATTTTGATTATTCTTGAATAAACCATACTGTATATCCTGCTGTTTTGTAATCAGATCCAATTTCGTAGTCAGCATTACCTGTATCAACTATATAAAAATAAAATTGGGCAGGGAGATTAGGGGGACTGTCATAAACATCAGATAAACCAAAATATGAAAATGAATCTATACCATAAAAACTACCATCAGTTCCAGATCTTAATCCAGCAAATGTAATTTGAAGATATGGGCTAGGAAATTCATTACCAGGTTGGGCAAAATACCAAGCATTTCCACCATATCCATTACTTTTTATAAAATCATTAAAAAAAGGAGGTTGTCCATCAACTAGCTTAGGACATCTATATCCATATGGTGCTATGCCTCTAGGATCAGTTATAGCATATCCATTATATAATTTACCATATGTTGCTTCGTTTGCACTATTATTGTCGTACCAGCACCAAGCTCCTGTTGTAAGATTTGCCCATGCTGTATTATCGGTTACTTGCGGTATTGTATCTCCATTTCTATAAGTGGTTATAGTTGCATATTTTGTTTCCCATCGTCTTCCAAAATAATCAAGAGATGTTGCAAATGGTGGTAATGGTCCTATTCTTCCTGCCATATTATAAACCGAATCGGCCTTTTATTGTGTTATAATTTTGTATTACTTCTGCTTGTGTTAGTACTTTATTATAGAATGAGAATGTTGCAATTCTCGTATTAGTTGCATCGCCTCCTCCACCATATCTAGAAGCTAAAACTGGTGGATATGACCCGAAACCGTTTAAAAAATCTGAGCCTAAACTGTTTGTATTTGAATAAACTTGTTGTCCATTAACGTAACCTTTGATATTTGATCCGGGTAAATCAACTACAAATGTGTGATGATGCCACTTATTTAGTGTAACTGACGGCATTGCGGTAAATACTTCAATAGGAGGAGCAGTATTCCCACGAACATAGAAATATATTCCACCTGCAGATACGCCTGCTGTACCATAATTTAGACCTAGTAATAAACGATTGCTATCTCCTGCGCTAAATACAACTGATCCTTGGGCATTGAAGAATAGTGGATAACTCCAGCAACAAACGGTAAGAGTAGGAAGTAGAAATTGATTTGAGTTTGTAAAAGTTGCACATTGATTTATTCCATCAAATGTAAAGGAAGATGCAACTCCTTCGGAATTATAGACAGGTGTATTAAATAACGTTGATCTATCAACATTTGCTAAATTATTCCAACTAGTTCCATTTCCAATATAACTTTTTGGATTAGCAGCATCTAAGTGTACTAATAATCCATCTGTTACTATGCTTCCATTCTGAATTGTGCTTCTTGCCATATTATAAACCGAATCTAGCCTTTAGTGCATTATAGTTTTGTGTTACTTCTGTTGATGATAATACTCTGTTATATACTTTATAATTAAATATTCTACAATTAAATGTATATCCTAATTGTATTATTCCTGCATACTTTAAATTTGTTGTTAGTGTAGTGCTATTTATAAACACGCCGCCTAAATATCCAGATAATAAGTTAGTTGTATCATCATATGTTACAGTGATTTCATATACTTTATTTACTGTTTGTACAGGATTTGAATTTAAATATACATATCCATATCTACCTCCGTCATGGTTTCCTATTAATATTGCATTTCCTAATGTGTTATCATATCTGATGAGCATATTACCACCACCACCACCATCTGTTTCAAGAACGCAATTATATCTAGCAGTTCCTGTATTAGTATCAAACACTAATGGCATATATATAATAGATAATGAAAATGATGTGAGAGTTATATTTTTTGTTCGAATATAATCATCAATACCATCACACGTAATATTACCGCCATATGTACTGTTATATACGGGACCTAAAATTAAAGATCCACTATTTTTATTATTAGTTAAATCATTCAATACAGTTCCACTACCTGGATAACTACGTGAATTAGCCACATCTAAATAAGATACTAATCCATCTGTTATTATTTTATTTCCAAAACTAAATGCCACGTTATATTGCTTTTACTATTGTTTTAACTGTCCATCCATTTGATGGAGCTGAACCTGATAATATCATATTGCTGCCTGATATACTAACTCCAAACACAAATGTATTTGTTGTTCCGAATGAAGATGCTGATACTTCACTATAATTAACGTTGCTACCACTCCATATTGCTATTATACTGCCTGCTCTAGCTAAGGATCCTAATCTAATATTGTAATCGAAATATGCTGAGTCATATGATGCTGTAGGAATACTGTATATTACTGTTACACCTGTATTAGCAGTTACCTTAGTAGATGCATACATTCCTGGTGCTAGATAGCTGCCTATTTTTGTTGTTTGATCTGAATTTACATCTATGATTGGTAGGCCAGATATATCATTAACCGAGAATAGAGATCCAGATAAACTGTCTGTTACACTGAATAATTCGACTTGTGATCCTTGTACTGTAAATAGCGGTGCTGTTGAGCCTGAGCCTCGTACTGTTAATACGCTTGTTGAACCTGTTATTGTTACTGTATTTGCACTACCTATAGTCATAACAGGAGCAGCAGAACTAAATGTATCGTTATTAGTACTTGCTGATACAAAGAATCTTATATCCTGTGCTCCAATATATAATGATCTACGTTGAATAGTTCCTGGATTAGGAGAAGAAAAATTGGTATTAATAAGGAAGAAATTATTTTCCGTTGAAGGATAAGAGCCTGCAGATTGATATTCACTTCCTGTATTGGCTCCTACACTCATATAAGAAACATTATTTGGACCTGTTGCTCCTCCAAGTATAAATCTAGGACTAGCTTGACCTGTATACATTTGTGTACCTAGAAAATATGCTCCCGCTTCTCCAGGACTATTTGCTCCAAAGTATAATTCATTAGTTCTTTGTGAGACTATAGTATAATTACCTATTGTAAAATTAGTAGAGTGAGATACATTATTGATTCCTGAAGTAACTTTTATTCCTCCAGGTATATTACTAGGACTTGTAGGAGTTACCTGTATTGCAAATGAACCAGTCATCGTATGAGCATCTGATCCTGTATTACCCATTTTTATGCCACTGCCTAATACTTGAAATTCTGTACTACCACTTACTACTGATAGAGAACCAGATATAGTTACAGCACTTGCACTTACAAATAATACATTATTAGCATTGAATGAACCTGATATTGTGGTGCTGCCTGTATCAATTTGAAGATATTTTTTTGAAGATGAATCTTTTACTTGAAATACTATTGGATTATCTGCAGGTGTTCCTGTCTGCTGTACTACTAAAGCACTATATTGCTTCACGTTTAAATCAGCATATTGATTTGATACTATATAATTATTATTAGAACCTCCATTGACATTTGTTCCGCCTGCCGTAATAAAATCCCATGTTGATGTATTTCCAATACCATTCATTTTTAATGACATGGTTGTAGCAGTGGCATTAGTATCTAATTTTAATATTTGCCCTCCTGATCCTGTTACTGATATAAGATTAGTAGCGGATGATGCTACTCCTGATATTACAAAGGTATTACTTGTAGAGGCCGATACTTCTAATTTAGATGAGGGAGTGTTTGTTCCTATACCCACACTTCCACTATTGTTAATAACTATAAACGTGCTACTTCCACTAGTAATTTGAAATATACTAGATCCAGTTACATTCACACTTGCGGTTATGCTACCTGTTGCTATAAAGGATGCTGTATTGTAGAAATTATTTACTATACTTCCTCCTCCGCCAATCGCTGACGATGCTGTCACAAATACTTGTCCTGAACTGCTAACAACTAGCACATTTGGTGTTGTTATAGGCACAGATGCTGTAACAAGACTGGATAGATATGCAGATCCTGATAATTTCAAAGATCCTGTTACTACAAAACTACTAGAGACTATTAAACTTCCTGATATACTTTGATTAGCAGTAGAACTTCCAGTCGTTATAACGCTCGCTGTAAATGCATTAAAGCTAGATGTAGTTACAACAGATGATGTGAATGCATTAAAGCTAGAAGTTGTAACAACACTTGACGTAAATGTGTTGAAAGAACTTGTTGTGACTATAGAACTCGTAAATGCATTAAAACTAGACGTTGTGACGACAGAACTCGTAAATGCATTAAATGAACTTGTTGTAACAACACTTGAAGTAAATGCATTAAATGAACTTGTTGTAACAACACTTGAAGTAAATGCATTAAATGAACTTGTTGTAACAACACTTGAAGTAAACGTATTGAAGCTAGAAGTTGTAACAACTGAAGCAGTAAACGTATTAAAACTGCTTGTTGTAACAACAGATGATGTAAATGTATTAAAGCTAGATGTAGTTACTACACTTGAAGTAAACGTATTGAAGCTAGATGTAGTTACTACAGAAGCTGTAAATGTATTGAAACTACTTGTTGTAACAACACTTGATGTAAATGTATTAAAGCTGCTTGTTGTAACAACAGAAGCCGTAAATGTGTTGAAAGAACTTGTTGTAACAACAGAAGCTGTAAATGTATTGAAGCTAGAAGTAGTTAGTACAGATCCTGTAAATGCATTATAACTTGAAGTAGTAACTCTGCTGCTTGCTAGATTAGTAATATCAGTAGTGTTCGTACTAATATTTGCTGTATTCGTAGCAATATTCGATGTATTGTTTCCAATCAATCCATTAAGATATGTAAAGTTTCCATCGAGTTCGGTGAAAGTAAGAGAGCTAAGCTTATTGAGTCTTAAAACTAGTGGCATCTAATTGTTTATGTATAAATATGCGGCTGTTGCGATTGTCTTATTATAGACTTTCTACTTTCTTGTACTTTAATATTCCAGTTGGCGTAACAATTATTTCATTCCACAAATGAGTTTGATCTCTTGTACAAGTTTTCCAATCTGGACACAGATTTTCTTCGTGATTAGGCAAAGTGAATCTATACATATTAGCAGCCTTATTGCCCGTATCCGTAGAAAAAGATTTCGTATCAGATTGAAATGCTGCGATTAGTTTACCTACTAATTTAACCAAGTATCGACTTTCAGGCCTGAAAAATTGTTTAGATTGCACTGTAAATGTAGAAATAGGAAACGTATTACCTTTTTTAATTGACTCTATCAAGTTAATTAGTCCAGCTTCTGTAGTCCAGTGATATGTAACTGTGTCTATGTCATTAGATCCATATGCATTTTTAGTAAACTCGCTATCGAGTAATACGTATGGTTCTATATTTCCTCTTGAATAAAAGTATGCAAATCTACAAGACTCTATATCTGGCAAGTGGTCTTCAAAATCGTGTCTCATTTCCCACACTCTATAATTAACAAAGTCTTCTATAAAGTCAAGTACCACTTTTTGACTCAGCTTTGGAAACTGGATAGGTTCTACGTAATATTGATAATTAAAATAACGATTTATTAAACCCACCAACTTTGGACTATCAGATACTTTTCCGCCTCGTGTATCGAATCCTTGATTTTGTTGATCAAGAAATTGATTTGCTATTTGTTCCCATTCTGATATAGTTTTAAAGCTGCTTTCTGGTTTGAAATAGCCTCTTACTTCAAATGTATTTATGTCAGATTCTGTGTTTATCTTTTTATTATTCATACTGTAAATAAATACGCAGATTCTAATTCTAATTATTTCTGTACAAATATTTTACCTAAATCAGAAATAGAATATACCATATTTCCTGATTCATTCACTGAAATATCGATCATTCCTTTTTCAGATAGAGATGCCAGATTTTTAGATACTAACTCATCTGTTGCTGCAGAAAACAAATCTTCTATATCTCGTTCAGATAGTTTGAATGTTTCGCTAAGTCCCAATTCGCGGGCGTTCCATGCATTTTCTGTGGCTTGCAATAATAGATCATGAAATATCGCTTCATATTGTCTATCTTTAAATTTTCCTATGCAATTCTTTAAATCTAAAAAATAGTGTAAATAAGTTTCGTATATCATGAAAATAGGATTTGAATTTGAGATTGAGATGCAAGTCCGATATGTCGACGAATAACAGTGTCACCATCCAATATCAATATAGTAGGAACTTGATTAATTGAATATTTTGCGGCTTCTTGAGTATGGATCTGTGCATCTATATATTGTACTGGCACTTTTAAATTATTTGATACTTGTTGCACTATAGGTTTTAGAGCTTTACATGGAGCACATGTTTGTGTAGAGAAGTAAATTGCTTTTTTCATAATTAAAATCTGTTTGCTAGTTTTAAAATTAAATCCTCATCTTGTTTAGTTAAATTATGGTAGTTTGCGCCTAATTTCCAAAGTGCGGTTTCTATTTCACTTTGATAAATCGTTTTGCTTTGTCTTGTTGATTCAAATTTAGGCGGCTTAATAACGTACTTTTTTTTGTCTATCATAAATTTTATTTTTAATATGTAACAACTTGATTATCAATGCATTGCAACTGATTGGTTTTCAACCAGTTACCGAGCAGTTTTAGAGCTGTTTTGAGCTTACCAGAATGATGTCTATTTTGTGGATATATGTATATATTGGTTAGTCTATTTTTCAGCAGATTTGAGCTTATATGCAGCTGCCACCATCTATTCATATATCGTTATAGATCCGTCTTTGTTTAACTTTAATTTTGATCTTTGGTATTTGCTTTTTGGCCCTTTTCTTTTGATTGTTATTACTTTCACTCGAGTGTTATCGTCTAATGTAATATATTTCTCTGTTTGATTCATTGATCTTGTTTTTTATCCCAATCCAACCATCCATCATCTTTATGGTCAGGATGTTTGTTTTTATATTTCATGTGATTATCTATTCCTATTACCCACAATATAGATATTATTGCCGATATAGATAATGTTATTATTAATCCCACCATGATTCAATATTTGTTTCTAATAATGTGAATAATATTTTTTTTGCTCTAGTATGATTTGCGATTGCTAGTTTTATAGCGATACTTCTTTTTGATTGTGATTTGTCCAGCTTTTTATATTGAAGAGGATACTTAGCATAGTAATCATCGAGATTGTCTTTTATTGTTTTTATATCTAATATCTTACATCTATCGTTGATTTCTGATGGCATAAATGCAAATTCTATTTCTTCGTAATCCATATACTCTGAAAGATAATATTCTGATTGTATTTTTTCTATTAATTTGGCGCACAGTCTCATCTTTTGAGCATCTCGCTGTGCATTTAAGTGTCTATCTTTAGATGAGATATATTTTGCTTGATTAGTCAATTTAAACTTTAGTATTTCCCAAATATAATAATCGTCCCAATCTCTGTCTTTGACAATAACGGGAAACCAACGACATAAATTGTGAATGATCGATATAAACTGTTTGATAGGATATGTGATGTCTATATATTTACGTCTTATATAACTTCTCACTCGAGAAGGGATAGTGTCTGTGATTTTTATTGTTTTTATGTCTGCCATATTTATGATTTGCTTGTATGTAAATATAAAAAAACTCCTCTAAAAAGAGGAGCTTTATTTTGTAGGTGTTTTAAAATTATTTTTATTCGTCTTTTAAATTTAAACCTTTGGACATGTTTCCTCCAATTTCTTTCATTTGAGATACTTTAGCTTTTTTTACTAGTTTCTTTATTTCTTTTTGTATCTCTTTAACACTTGATATGTATTCTTCTAATTGCGTCTTTTCGTCTGGACTCAAATTTTCAAAGTTGTATTTCATAGTTTTATTTTCTTTAATTCCTGATATAGATCTTCCATTGTGTTTATTTTTGAGATAGTCAACCATTTTTGCATTCATATTAAAATCAGATTCTAATTCTTTGGTATCTGGTTCCTTTTCTAGTGTTGCTGATAGCGCTTTCATAAAACCATTTTCAACAGTATCATCTACAATATCTGACATATCATCATCTATATCCAATCTATCTAACCATGTTCCTGTCTTTTTTGTATCAGGCTTTTTGAATGCTGCTGAAAAAAAATTAAACGCAGTTTTGGCATTAGATGCTCCAGGTATAAGACCTAATATTTGATCTAAAGCAAATTCTTTTCCTTGAGAAATGATTTTCTCTCCTTTTTGTTTAAGCGATATGGCTTTAATCAACTTCTTTAAATCTCCGTATGTTTTAAGTTCTATAGACATATGTAATAAATATCTATTAGTGTCCGTAAACGTTACTTAATTCTACTAATTTACGACCAACTTCTGGATCTTTAATGATTTGTATTGCGTCAGCAGTTTTGCTATCAGCAACTACAAATCCAGTGTATCGCTCAGCGGTTGAGTGCTTAACACATGTTGTCTTATATCCCATTTTTACTCGAAGCGGGTGTATTTCTTCTTGACATACTTTACATGTACTCATAACTTTAATTTTTTTAGTTTACAATTTTTGAATGATTTGTTTAGCAATTTTTGAATCTCTCTTGTAGATCTTCCCAATAGCCTCGTTCTTTTCCGTATCTATTAATTACTTCTACCAATTCTGGAAAACCTTGAGCTATTCTATTACGATTGTTGTCATCAGCTGCAAAAATGGCTTCAATTAGTCTTGTTTTAAATCCTCCTGCATTACCTTGCTTATAATAACAAAATTCTAATTCTTCTCGTGTGATTGTTTCTATATTCATACGTTTTATTTTTTAGTTGAATTGATAAGATTGTTTTAATGACCATGTGTATGCTGCTTGCATATCCATGAATGTGACTTTGTTTGATAATTCATCAAGACTCATGCTAACGTCTACGCTATCGCCTTCATCATCGCATCCCAAAATTAAACCATTTCCTGCGATTGGTTGAGGATAGCTATCGAGTAAGAAGAAATTTTCTGGATTCTTGAGTAGACCTTCATCATCGCAATACAAAGTATCATTGTTGTGCATAATGTGAGGTGCTGCGAATACTTCGCAATCTATTGCCTTTGAAATTTCAGTGAAGTGTTCACCGATTTCGATCTGTTTTACGACTTTGTTTTTTGAGTCGATCAATAATGCTTTCATAACTTTAATTTATTAAATGTAAATAATTTTTTTAAGATAAAGAAATTTTAAGTCGAAGTGTTAGAACTTTATTTTTTCTTGTATATTCTCTATACACTCGATTATTAAATGCGGTGATATTATACCGAATTGTGTGCCTTTAATAAACTCTTCTTTATTGCTTAGAATTTCATCACACGATGTAAGCATACGCTCACGTAAAAATACTAAGTCAATATCACTTAATTCTTTGATTGCTTTTGTCAATACTTCACGATTTGTTTTGTGCTTCATACTTTTAATTGGGGTTAAAATTAATTAATTATTTTTGATTAGTATAATTTATCTATTTAGTCATCTTCACCGTCGTCTTCTGTGATGGTGATCCAATCACCTACATAATCGTCGTTGTCTTCAACCTCTTCTTGTTCTTCAGGTTTCGGCATAACTTTCGCTAAATCTTTTTTGGCAGCTTTGAAAGCTTTTGTGTTTTCTTCGAATGGCAACAAATCGTCGTTGTCAAATTGATCGTTAAATTCTGGATAGTCAAAATCGTTAAACATAGTTGTATATTTTTATTATTAATTTTTTTTCTATTACAATTTTTTGATGTGAATTACCACTTATTATAACAGCCTGAATATAGTTTAGGACCACCAGCTATTTTCTTATTCGCTGTCATATTATCGCTGATTGAACTGCCACACAGTCCTATGTAATCTGGCACTTTTTCGCCGTACCATTCAAATGCTTTATCAACTTGTTCGACTAATTCTTCTGGCCAATTAAAGCCGAATTCTATCGAGTAAGTTATTTCGTCGTCATATCCATAACGTTTAACTGTGCATGGAATGTTAGCTTTTTCTAAGCGAGCTACTACTTGTTGGAATGTTAATTTTTTTTGTTTCATAACTTTTATTTTTAATTTATTAATTTGAAGTAATATAAAATAGGAATAAGTAACGCAATCACCATAAAAATATAAACAAGTATTGGATCAATAGGATGACATGCTTCTGTCATAAGTTTGTGAAATTGTTTAAATATCTTTTTCATAACTTTTATTTTTATTGTGATTAATTATTTTTGTAGAACCTTTTTGAATTATCGTATTCGTCTTCTACGTATTCTGTTCTTATTCTTTTGTACAACCATTTCTCTGTAACTGTGCCACATTCTCTGTCTTCAATGAATGCTTGTCCAACTCCATAATCAAAACTTAATTCTATTTTATTATAAGCTCTTAATGCATCTTCATAAGATGTGAAAGGTCCAAATGTTTCAGTATCTATATTTTCATCATAACCTTCGATCAATTCAAAATCGTAAGACATATCTCCGTCGTGAACAGCTACATGAGGACCGTAAGTAACGAACCATAAATTTGGCGTTTGTCCATCTCCAACCGTTTCTTTTGCCATTGCTTTAATTTCTTTTTGCGTCATAACTTTTATTTTTTGATTTGATTAATTAAAGTCCATTTTTAAATTTACAAAAATCTTCGAAACTTTCTGATGTTTTATTTTTATAAAATTGTTTTCTAATAAGTTCTCTACCTTTTTGATAATCAACTTCTGATAAGCCTTTGAATATTTTCCAAGTTTCTAACATATTCATAGCATCTCTTTTTGTGAATGCTGATTCGATCATTGCTTTGACTTTTCTCATGTTCATAACTTTTATTTTTTAGTGAATTTAATTACATTGGCATTTCTACATCAGGCGCATCAAATGCTTCCATTGATGCTAAGCCTATTTTCATAATCTTTGTAATACTAGTACCATACTTAACGTGATACATAAGATCGTTAACTAATTCAGCATAAAATTCTGGATCATTCTTAATGTCTTCTAATGTTGGTTGAAACATATCTTCGATCTCTTGTGATCTGTCAATGTTGTTAGTGTCGATGTAAGGATTGTTTTTTTGCATAACTTTAATTTTATATTTTGATTGAATTGATTATTTAGATTTGTTTACAACGAATGCTTTATCAGCCCACGTTTTTGCTTTACACAACGTATAGTTAGTTTGACTATATAGATTAGTACGTGACCAATTCTGATTGATGTCACCAACTTCCATATCTTTGAATAATTGATAGTCCATAAGCTTTACTTTGTTACCGGCTTTGGCAAATATAGTCAACCACGAATCAGTACCTTCAGCTTTGAATTGAATCGTTTGTAGCGCGCCTTTCTTAAAGCCGCGAAATACATCGATAGCTGAATTCCATTGTTGCTTACCCCAATTGTTTTGAATACCGATGTCGTCTACTACCGTCATAAAGCCGGCTTGGACTTTAACGATGGCTCTGTATTGACCTTTACGATTTTCAATGAATTCTACTTGACTGATTTTTTCTGAATTGATAATTTGTACTTTTTTCATAACTTTGATTTTTTGTATTTAATAATTTGTGAATGTGATAAGATAGCTATTACTTAATAACAGCTAAACGATTAACAGCTGCTGCTGTAAGTCCCGCATTTCTTAAGTCTTGCTTAAGTTTAGATAAGTTTTGAAACTTACCATTCTTAACGTTGTATTGAGCACAAATCTGATTGATAGTATTTGACTCGCGTTTCAACATTGATAAGAATTGCATTGCTTCTTTCAATTGTTTATTAGTACGACATGGGATAATTTGCTTCTTACCAAAGAAGTCAACGTATTCTACGTGTGTACCACTAGAAGCTTTTTCAGTAAACTTAGTGGCTGCTTTGTTTAGATAAACAGTTTGCTCTTGAGATGAAGTGTTCCAGATTGCGTCGTTGTAAGTAATTGCTTTGTTCATATTATGTTTTTTTTTAATGATTAGGCTGTCTGTTGCCGTTAATAGAGTAAATATACGACGACTGTTTCACATAAAAAAATATTTAAGCAATTATTTTCAAAAATACTTCAGGGAGAATCAACGCTTTACACATATATTTCTAGTGAATGTATATGTTTTTGGTGTTCAATTAGTTATGAGGGGCCCCTTGGGGTGTATATAGGGGTAGGCCCCCATGTTAGCCTATTGGCCGGCCCCCTTTTGATAGAATGGTGAGCATCGGGTGAGCTCAGAATATACTTTATATTGGCATTTATATACGTATATATTGCTCATATTATAATTAATTATCAAGTGAAATATCATATATAAAAAAAGATCAATTAAACATTCAGCCTAGAAAAGCAAATGAATAATTGATCTATTGTGGTTTTAATTAAAGCTAACTAATTTATTAGTTATTCGTCATCTTCGACAACTTCACCGCGTTTGAAAGACGATTGCGAGTCAAATCATAAATACGATTCATAATAGATTCGTTTACATGTTTACCACTTACTACGTCTGATACGTGAGTCGTTGAATAACCTGTTTCGCTTGCGATTTTGCTGATATCGCCTGTGCGCAACTTACGATTAACTCTGCTAACTTTTTGAATGTAAGTCAACTTCGTGTAACTTGAAGGACGATTGCTTTCTGCAACGGATGTGGTCTTTACTGACGCACGGTTTGTTTTGTTTTTGCTCATAACGTGTTTTTGTTTTATTGTTATGTAGTAAATATAACGATTGTTTTTTAACTTATACAATCTATTTCTTAGGTGATTAAAGTTTTTTCTTCTTAGTAAGAACTTATAATTACAATAGATATTACCATCATCAAAAATGTAGAAACAGATATTATTATTGCAGTTAAAAATTCGGATTCTCTATTTTTCATGTTATATTGTTTTTAATTTTCGCAATGTCGCTCTGAACATCGAATGCATTTCATGTTTACAGTTTGACTGAATGAATATACTGTCATCCACGTGTGACCAAGCAGGGTGCATAATAGTGTTTTCATATAGTATTGGGTTTTACTATACTATTGCAAATCCTATGCCATTGTCTCTATTTATTATAATAAATTGATACACTATTTTTTATTTTCGGCATCTCATATTCCCATGAGGAGTATTTCATTGCTCTATTTATTTTTCTCTTTGATGGATACGATGATTTTGTACAGCTAAACATGCTAGATAGCAATCCCATGAAAATGATTGCAAAAACTATTTTCATTTCTAACGTAACTTCTTGTTGTTTCATAATTTTTTATTTGTTTTTTATAACGTAATTAATAAATGTTAATACTGATAAAAATACGAACAATAATTGAATGTCCATATATATGCTGAAATATTTTTCTGGTATTGTTGTGTCTGATAATGCGAAAATACAAATCATCAATTGCAGAATCCAAATAATGAATATCATATTGCCAACTCTTTCATGTGAATCTTTTGATGATTTCTTTTTATTTTTTATTTTATATACGATTTGGTAAATAGATCCCCATCCTTTAGATACAATAAACCATAAAAGTGCTAATACAAGCGTTTCTAAGATAATATAAAACATCGCAATTATATTTTGTTAAATGATATTTCACCGTCATTGATCACCATATATTGTCCACTAGTACCTAAAGCATCTATAAACCAATATCTATTTCCAGTAGCCATTCCTTCAGTATCAATTTTTATTACTTGAGTGTGACCAACTATTTGTACTACTTGTTTACGTAGCGTATTGTAATTGGCATTCATTAATGATCTTGGACGTATCCATATTGGTGACTGTTCTACGTTATCACCTGAAGGATCCATCGAATATATTTGTTTAGCGCTAATAGCCATTCCAAATTCAAATGTTTTAGGTTTGTGTTTAAACATTTCATTTAAATCATCAACTATAGTCTCTACTTTCCAATCGCCTTTACCAAATACACTATCCATAAAATCACTACTTACGCCAGCGTGTGTAAATAAAAACTCATCCATTTGGTAGGCCATTTGTAGATGCTGTCTATTTTGATCTATAACATATTGAATTGATGGAGCTAATAAATGTTGATAGCCACTTGTGCCTGTGTCTCCTATTTCTGGAAAGTAGTGGTGATCATGATTGCCAATCAACATAATTACTTCGCATTGACCGCTTTCCTTAAATGCTATTATGTCCTGAAAGTTACTTAGTTGATCTACGCCTTTGATATCAAACGAATCAAAATAATCGCCTATAAAGATAACTCTATCAGGTTTTTCCATTTCAACTATTAGTTTCCATACAGATCTTCCGTGTGTATCACCTAATACTATTGTTTTATTTTTCATACATTCTAATTTGATTTTTCGCGAATTGATTTATTTTATATGTATCAGATTTAACTTCTTGTTTTGCCCAATTCAAACAGCAAGCAGAGTGTGTAGATCTGCCGTAGTCGATAGTATTATTATTATCAGAGTGACTCTTACTAAAAGTAACGTATGATCCATCATTATCGTCAGATACAGTATAACCTAAAGATTCTGCATAAATATACACAGATTTGTTGATAGCATTTCTAATTTCTTTCTTGTTCATAACTTTTATTTTTATTTGATTAATTATGTTTCATACCTGAACAAACACCATAACCTTGTCTTGAAGCCAGCATATTCATTTTATTCGCCAATTCCATTGGCATGATTTGTATCTCGTTTCCTGTTTTATGATTAGCGATTTGCACTCCGCCTACTTGTTGAACAGTGGAACAGTTTATACAATTATTATAACCGTATTTTATTTTACGAAGTAGTGGCATATCATTACCGCATTTAAAACACTTACACATTTCTAATTTTATTTTCATAACTTTTATTTTTTAATGATTAACAATTTTCATCTTCGTTTTCATATAGATCTTCTTCAGAACAAGGATTTTCATTTGAAATGCCATGATTGATATTATATATTCTAACTTGATGCCTGTACTCTTCGCCTTGTTCCCAATTCATTTTGCGAAGCAAATCAAATAGTTTACATTCTTGAGAATATAAATGATGCCATTTCTCAGACTCAACATTTATATCTTTTGTCTCAAGAGGCACAGTCTCTATATACAGATCCATTGCTTCTTTTACAATTTTTTGTTTCGCGGCTTGTTCAATTACATCCGCTTGACGTTGTAATTCATTGAATTGTCTTGGTGTCATAACTTTAATTTTATTTTTTGATTAATTTGTTTTTCGACAGTTACTTCTGATTCGAAGTCTGATAGTTGATATTTAGCAGTAGATATATATTCGCGGAATCCTGAAATTAATTCGACAGTGCCAGTCTCTTTTAATTCATTAAAGTGCTTTTCGCTCATTGCTACTTTACTGCCTTTTTTATGTCTAAGTGCTGTTGAGCCACAACACTCTTCGTAAATATCTTTATTAGTTGTTAGTATGTATTTCATAACTACTTAGTTTTTATTATTTGGATTAATTTATTTAGACAAGCAAGCTCTGCTTCTTCGTAAGAATCTTTATCTTCATAATAGTACATCTTTGCAGGATTTTCAATTCTACTTAAAACAATGTATGAGTATTGTGGTTTATCCAAATCACCAAACATTTTAATATCGTAATACAAACCCTTTTCTCTAAACCATCTAAATGCTTGTTGGTAAAGTGGTGCTAAACATAATCCCAAATCTTGTTTGGGACATTTTTCAAGCACAAGTCTTGATTTTGCTCCATCACCTTCTAAAATAAACCAAGCAAAACAAGGTTCATCAAATCCTAATTCTTTTAAAGCTAATGCTTGTTCGTAAGGGATAAATTCTTTGTTCATAACTTTAATTTTATTTTTTGATTAATTAATTTATTGCCATTCCAGCTTCTAATCCAGTTTTGCAACCAGCATGGTAAACTTGTAGTAAGTCTAATCCAGAATTAATAGTAATTTGTACTCTTGTCCATTCAGGATCTTGTGTAACGATTTCTAATCTGTCTCCCATTTCATCGATGAGATACTTTGCTCTTGGTGTTTGAATTGAAAATTGATGTTTCATAACTTTATTTTTTATTGTGATTAATTATTTTCTATTAATATCGTCTATTGCAACGATGAAAGCATTATTAGTTTTTTCTACTTTGTTTTTAACTCTTTTGAATTTGAGACCTACAATAACATTCTTATCGTCTACATATCGCATATCGTATGCATCGCCATCGATAACCTTATAACCTTTGTATGTTTCAGGTAAACTCTTTTCAAATACGACTGCGACACGACCATACTCATTATTTAATATATGCTCGCATTCGTCCCAATTGTGTCCAGAATAACTGAATGTAAGATCATAGTTTAGATACTGATCTGGCAAATAGAAACGATTGGCTACTTTTGTATAATCGTAGAATTGAACATCTGGAAATATATCGAATAACACTTTACCATTATGCTTGAATAATGTAGGTTGCAAATCCGAAGTACCATTTAAACGTACTGAGAACTTCATACCTTTCTTTTCAGCTTTCGCTTTAGCTTGTTCGATTTCTTTTACAACCCAAGCCATAAAATATTCTCTGTTAGTAAAGAACATCTGTGTCTTCTTGATACGTGATTCAACAATACGATTCGTTTTATCCATGATAACTTGGCCGCTGCCAAATAAACATGCATGCGTACATTCTTCTGTACGTTTAGGACACACTTCGTATCCACTCAGGTTGGCAGGCGCCAGATAGATGATGTAAGTAAGTTCGTTATACTTTTCGTTTTTTAAGATCTTAGCACTTGAATTAGTAGCACCAATGTAAGAAAGTCCAGTTTCGCGTTTTGCTTGAGCAGCATTTTTGTAGTTTAATTTTTTCATAACTTATTATTTTTTTTTATAATTTGATGGCTTTATTGTCGAGAACAGGGTAAAAGTACCGCGTACTGTTGACATAAAAAAATAATTTAGCAACTATTTTAAAAATACTTCAGGGAGAACCAACGCTTTATGTATATACTTTTTCTTAATACCCTTAACTAATTGATTCCCAATAGAAAGGCCCCCATGTAGGGGGCCCTCACCAAATAGATAGATAATAAATTAAGATGCTTTAGTTGTTGCTTTGTTTTTTATGAAAGACCAAACAGCACCAACTGCTGTCATGATTGCTCCGATTGTCTCTTGAGTTACAGCTTCAGTAGACATTCCTTTGATGATGAAGATACCACCAACAAAAGTTAAAGCGTGACGGATAATTCCTAAAATTTGTTCTTTGTTCATTTGTTTTTATTTTTTTGTTATTAATTGGTTAAATACTTAACCATTTTTTATCTTATATAAATATGATAAGATCGACTTAAATGCGATACTTGAAAAATAATAAATCTAATTTTTTGTTTTCATCATCTGAAAGTGTTAATTTCTTTTCTGATTTTTTTAGAAAGTTTATATCGTTTTCTACATCCGTATTTGAGTATCCTCGGCGGATATTAAATTTATACTTCTCAGTTAAACTCTCGTGAAGCTTTTTTATTCTATTGGATTTTTCTCTAGACGAATTAAATTGATCAGATAAATCTTTTGATTTAAGTAACTTGTCTGCCAATTTATTTAATATGGTAGACTTGTTTGTCACTTATGAGCGGATTATGAATTCTGTAATTGTTCTGCGTAATTCATTTAATGCATCAGTATTTGCTTTAACTAAGTTTGCCATACGATCTCTTTCTTCTACTATAAGCTTCATCATGTCTTGTCTTAGATTTTCGACCTCTTGCTCTAGTCTTTCGTTTCTTTCTACTAATCTATTATATTCTTCATCATTTTTTTTAGCTATTTGTTTGTATGTATGCCATGCAAAATAACCAAGAACAAGAGCTAAGATACCTAGTACTCCGTATTGTAATAATATTTCTGAAATTTGGCCGACAGGCGCTTGTAAAAAATGCATTCTCTATTAATTTAAATTGCTATATGTTTTATACAAAACGTATTCCCAATTTTTAGCTAATAACATCAATGACTGATAATCTGCTTTTATTGTTTTTGTCTTTATTAGATCTATAACTGCATTTGTCCAAGCGGTCTGACAATTTACATGTAACAATGGATGAACTTTATCAGGCACTGTTAACTCTGCTAATTTATCTATCTTTTGTTGTAATACCACCCTTTTATTTTTCTAATTATAAATACTTGTTTATTCGGTTGATTTGTTTTTTTGACATGTTTTTTTTATATATGTCACGCACTCTTTATAGTCTCTATTTTCTATTCGCTCAGCTTCTATTTCCATAGGATTAGAATCGTAATCTACGTATTTTGCTAATATGTGATAATGATTCATATTATGACACCTATAATGAGTATATTCATGTATGATAGTCTTAGTCAACTCTTTTAGAGATGTATTGAGATCTTTATTTACGTATATTAGATCATCATCTTTATCGTAATATCCAGCCAACCCTTCTTGATCATGGGTTGGCCTTCTATATTGCATATATAATCTATTGCCGTTTATTTTACTTGGTCCATATTTTTCTATGCACCAATGCAAAATCTTTCCAGCTGTGTGATGATTTAATTTTATTTTCATTTTATGCAAATTTCTTTTTTTCTACTATTTTTTTAAATTTTAAAGAATCAAATTCTCCTGGTATGTGGATTCGTTTTTGGTCGGGTCGAGGCGTCATAAATCCAAAATTAAATTGTCTGCACCATTCATTAAAGTCGTTTGTAAAAGATATTACTGTTGATATTCTGTTATTCTTTTTCATAATTAAATTATTTTATTGTGAATATTGTTGTTACTTTCTTTTCAAGAGTTATTAAATTACCAGCTTCAATTATCATATATTCTTCTGGATCATTTTCAGTAAAAAATGTTTCTAATTCAGACGCTGTGAATATTCCTTCATAATAGTTATCTGATCTAGATATAACAATATATTTCTGATATTTTACTTCTTTTTTATCTTCAGCAATCATGCTATCAGCCAATGCTTCTATTTCTTTTTGTAGATCTCTAGTCGCATCTGATATAGCACCACCTTTTTCTAGAAGATCATAGTAAGCGAAATGATATGATGAAGCCACATCGCATTGCTTTTCTTCCCAATATTTTGTAGCAAGCTCATCTAATTCAAATGGCTTAATATTATATTTTTTTAGAGTGTTACACATATCGTTATATTCTTCTTTAGGTAAACATGTTTCTGGTGTATTATTTGAAACATCAGGCACTAATATTGTATCGTATGTTTTACGTATGTAATTAGAAGGACGTACAACACTCCAATTTCCAGTTGGCAATTTTACTAAATAACCATTTCTTGTAGGAATTACGAAGTGCCCTTTTGGTGCACCAACTTTTTTGTATTTAGCGTCTGATAACCAACTAAAATAAGAGTGATAAGAGAATGCAGAAGAATAATAGCCTCGATTTTCTTTCTTGTCGAATGAACCCTTACCATAACTCAATTCGTAAGCAAATTTAATAATATCAGTGTAACGCATTGCATTTCCATTGTCTTCGATGTGTCTGAATATTTTTTCTCTTTTTGTCATAACTGGTGGATTGGGGTTTTTAATATTGTTAGAATATGATGCAGTATCGCCTAATCGTAATAATGAACGTATTTTATCTTTATTAACTTTATAGTTGTATCGACTTCGATTGTCTTTACTAAAAGACAAAAATCCATTATTAATCATCCAATAACGAATAGGATCGTATTGTTGATTTACATAAAGTGTTCTATTCTGCGGATTTTTCATGTGAGAATCCTTCAGATAGGGGAATTTAACTAACTCGATTTTTTTATCGAGAGTAGCGCGTGTAACAATAACATCTTCTCCTGATGCTAAAATTTCTGATAATACTTGCTTTGCTTGCAATAAGCTTTTTTTAGATAGTGCCATAACTTTTGTTTTAATTTTAGTTTTATTTTTTAGTTTAATTAATTATCTTTCTAAATCAACGTAGTCTCCGAAATTCTGATCGAATACTTTGATCAAATTCTCGTAATCGCTACTCATCATTTCAATACGAATCTTTTCTTGTTGCTCTTTACTTAATTCGAGTTGCTTTCCTAATCTACTTGCATAACCCAATAATGCAAATGCATTACCATCAGGTCCTGTCAAATCAATTACCATTTTTCCGTAACGTTCTTTTTTCTTTTTAATTGCCATAACTTTTATTTTATTTTGTTTATATTTAGTTTAATAATTTTAATATCCAAAGAATTATGTTTGCAGTACCCGCTGATATTCCTAATGCTACGAGAATACCGAGGGGTGACCAACCTATATTTTTGTATTGTGGATTTGCCATAACTTATTTTAAATTTTTAATAAACTCATCTACTTCATTCTCATCAGCATTAAGTAAATCATGCCCAAATTTGTCTATAAAGGCATCTTTTAACTCGGCTGGAATGATTTTTCTTTTAAGTTCCCCATCTTTTATATAGAAATGTAAATAACCACCTATTTGTGCATTTTTAACATTTAATTCTTTTTTCATAACTTATTATTTTTGTTTGATTAATTATACCTAAGCAATCTATAGTACTCATCAGCTGTACGAGTATTGTTCGCCCAGTATACTAGCGCTTCATCTTTTAAATCTTTCTCTTCAATAAATTCCCAATCACCTTCATCGATTCTTCTCCATAATGCTTCATACTCAGCTCTTGTAGTAACTGACTGAGCAATTCGTTTATCGCGTGCTAATGCTTTTCTGAAACCAGCTCTTGCCTCTTTTGTGCATCCTTTTGGTATATCATAATAAGTTTCCATTCTCAGCTTAGGTGGATCAAAGTGAGTTAATGCGCCTGTCTTATCTCTACCGAAAGATATGCTTGCTTGTCTTGTGTGTACATATATTTCCCATCCGCCAGGCCAAGCTGTGTAGTGACGTTCTATTTTACTTAATGTTTTCCAGTAATTGTTTTTGATTGCCATAACTTATTAATTTTTTTTATTATATGCTGACCGATATTGGTCGATTAGGGTAAAAGTACTACTTTCCTGCTTATAAAAAAATTTTTTAGCAATTATTTTCAAAAAAATATCAGGGAGAATCAATCACTTACATATATTTTTAAATCTAATATGTAGTTGTTTGGTAATCAATAAGTTGTATGTGATTGGTAATGAATCATTTACATATATTTAGATTCTATATATGTAACTCGTTGGAAATTTACACTCGATCTATAAATTCCTCACCGTCTTCGAGAGGTTCGGGAGTTTGTGGTTTATCTATAACGTCTCCAACTCCGTCCAGGCCTAGCTTTGATAAGTGTTGCATATAAAATTCATCAAGAGCGTAGAAGCTCTGCACTTCTTTCTGGGCTTCATCTGTGTGAGATGTGAAAGATTCTATATCGCGAATCATTCTATTTGAGAAATAATCAAGTCCTAATATAAATGAGCAGTTGTAACAAAGCCACTTGAGATTTTCTAATCTCCAATCAGTTCGCACTCCATTTTTAAATGCCAACATTAGTGGTTGCTTCATATCAGTGAGTCTGCGTTCTGAGTGTCCGCACGCTGAGCAGCAATATCCTAATCGACCATCTTTCATTAATAATGACTTCAACATTCCAAGTCGTTTTGGATTGTTAAGCTGCCTTTCTGTAAGCATCTTATCTAGATCTCCCTTTAGCTCACCCGTGTTCCATTTCTTTGGAATTCCTTTGGAAGATATATTCATATGCAAATGCCATAAAGTCTTGCCTGTCAGCGCGTCTGTGTATTTCTTAGCGTATTTTTGATAGGTCGTTACGCTGACTTGTAAATGTCTTGCTGCTTCTGCATTGCTTCTGGTTTTTGACATCGCTTGGCGTATGTCTTCTTCTGTGAAAGCGTAACCGTCGTATTTAAATGGTTTTTTGTCCATCTACATTATATTTTTGGATTCAACTTGCATACTAATTCCCAAAGTTGTTCTGTGTCTTTAAGGTGTATTTCGTTATCATCTTCATCCATTACTGGATTTATTGATCCATCTGGATTAACACGATCCCAAAGGTAATAGGATATTAGTTCCGCGGCGTCTTTTCCAAAGTGCATGTATATTAATGAATCTATTACAGTCATAAATGTATCATCGTATACCGAATAATCTATACCGAAATCTGTAAACGCTATGTGAGATCTTATTATTGCATGCTCTATGCCATTTATCATTTGTATGAATATCTCTTTCTTTTTATTTTGCTCAGTCTTTCTTTTTCTTCTTACAGACGATTTGATATTCAACATGCTATCTACTGCTATTTGCACATTCTTGTATTCGTTACTCATCAGATTTAACGTTTAGTTTTTTACTTGATTTTTTCTGAATCTCGTCGATGATTTGTTTTAGTTTTGTACACTTTTCGTACTGTTCAATTTCTAAAAACCACATGATACATGTTTCTAAAGCTGGCACCCAATCTCTTTTTGGAATTTCTATATAATGATCTGTAGAATTTATCTCGAATATGGTTGCATATTGTTTTCTTGCGGAGTGCGACTCATAAACACTAATTGGCACTTGAGACATCAACAATTCTTTTAACTGTTGAGATTTTGATATATCTTCTGGAGTTAAGCTATCTATGTTTTCGAATATAGCGCGTATAGTTTTTCTTTTCGCCATAACTTTTTTATATCTTTAATTTTTTAATGCTTTTATTAGCAACTCAGATATTGATTGCAATGGAACTATATACGATATAGCGTTTTCATAAGGCGATCTTTCATCATAGTCAATAACTATACCTGCTTCTCCGAATTTTTTTTGCAATGCTGTAGATATTTTTGAAGCTAAAGCTTGTTTGTCTCTTGGATCTTGGAATTTCTCTTCGAGAATAAAATGCAGCTTAACACCTTTTTTAGTAGGATTTGAGTTAACATCAAAAAGTAATCCTAATTTTTTACCATCTATAGTTACGTGAGCTTTGGGTTTTACTGCTTCCATTTATTTTGTTTTATATAAATATTATTCTATGGTTAATAAAGTCATATCGAATGGAGGATTTTCTACTTTAAATGGTGGTGTGATATCTACTTTTTGTTTTAAGCTAAATATACAATTTCCAGATTGATAATCTCCAGGTTCTGTTTGTTCAATTAAATGAGATAGAATTAATAGAGTTTCTTGAGTGAGAAAATTATATTCTGTGCTATCCAAATCAACAACTATTTTAGCGTTATAATTTTCAGGTTCTCCAACAAAATAAATTTTAGAATAGTCTATTTGATTATAATACTTACTTGATTCTTGCCAATCTTGTTCTGTAAAATTTAAAAGTCTATTTGCTGGTTCGTGTTGATTCTTATGTGCTTCAAGTAATTGATCTATGCAATCTTGAGATTCTACGAAAACTCTTGTAAAAAATGGTTCTAATTGATAAGCTAAGTTCAATTGATTATGAGATTTTTTTATAACTAAATCGCAATCATATTTCTTAATTAAATTTTCTCCATGATTAAAGTTTCCCCATTTTTTAAAGAATCGTCTAATCTCTATTTGATCCGCAGAATTTTGTAATTGAACTCGGTCTTGTGCTTCTTGATTCGATTGATCAAACCAATTTTTTCCTCTAGAAGTAACGCAAGTAAAATGATATACATTTGCTGCATACGTTTGTTTTAATTTTATTCCTGCATGCAAACATCTTTGTACAAAATCTGAATCTTCTCTAGATCTTCTAAACAGAGTATCATATCCTCCTAACTTATTCCATGTTTCCTTGTGAAAAGTGTATGGTGCGAAAAAATAATTTAAACTCTTATTTGATTTTACAGTCTCTGCATATTTTGTAAATGATTCAAAATTAAAATCTTCTGGATTTAGACCAAAATCTTGAGTAAAGGTTATAGGAGATTCTGGATGTAGTGGAGGTTCTATTCTTGTAGAACTCAATATCATATTATCTTCTAATTCTGAAATTATAGCTGTATCATAACCTTTAGATATGACCATATCGCTATGCAAATAACTTACTATGTCATATTTTGCAAAATCTACTATCAAACTAGAATTTCTTTGATAACTAATAACGGGATTTACTGAATGGGTAATTATTTTTAAATCATGAAAATTATTTTTTTCTGATTTTAAATAGTCAACAATTCCATCAGTGTCTTTATCTATAAAAATTAGTATTTCATGATATTTGTTATCTAGATTTTGTTTTAATGATTCTATTAAGAGTTTAATGTACTCTAAACTATCCGCGCCAGGATTTGTTGCAATTGTTATATTCCTCATTTTAATTTTTTATAAACTTCTTTTATTCCATATTGTAATCCTAAATAATCTATATTAGGTCTTTGTAAATTATTTCCATAATATCCATTGCCTATATCCGCATTTTGTTTTATGATTTCAACTTTATAATCAGATAAACAATTAATAATATCAGCGATTGCGCTTAATGTGTATATGTGACTATAACAACAATCGAGATCTTTCTGCGCATTACTATTTAGTAAGTAATATTCTATAACTTTTATAAGATCTTTCATATAGAAGAAACTCATGTATTTATCTTGATATATTTCAATTGGTTGTTTATTTATATATCTTTTTATATTTGCTTTTATAAATCTACTATCTAATTCGTTCTCATCAAATAACCCATATATTCTTAGATTATAAGAATCTTCTAGTTCTGAAATGGAATTTGCTATAACTTTTTTACTGAATCCATATGGAGTATTCGATGCATTAAATTCTGCGCCTGATCCGAAATGAATTAGTTTATTAAAACTACTTTTATTTCCTATTATATTATAATACATTTTTAAATTATCATCCATGTCTTTCCAACTCTCTTGTTTCAATCTGCTACCACCTTTAACTGCGCAATGGATAACGACATCAAATAATTTGCCTCTAAAAAAATTGTCTGTATCTTTTCTATCAGTCAAATCAAAATCTTTTCTAGATACACTTATTATATTGTAATTATTGCTTAATGATGAATATAGTGATTTTGCTATATATCCGTTTCCTCCTGTTATTAGTATGTTCATTCTTGTATCCATTTTATATTTTCAAGACTTCCAGGTATAAATTTCCCATCTGCTCCTAACATAGCTGATACCTTAGGTTCGTGTACTCCATTAGGATCTACAAACACTTCAATTAGTTCCGGTAGATTTGTGCTGAATGATTTAGTTAGTTCATCTTTTAATTGTAATAAGTTATCAATCCTTTTATAATTGATACCATAGGCTAACGATATCTTTTCATAGTCGGGTAATGTTAATCCGCTAGAACTATTTGATACCGATAGTAATCCGTTGCAGAAAGTTTTTTGAGTTATTTTTATGGATAAGTATCCATCGTTATTAAATACTACTAACTTTATAGGTAATTGATTTTGAACTATAACTTGCAATTCGTGTATATTCATATGCAAACTACCATCACCTTCTAAACATAATAGTTGCTTTTTATTATTTGCAAAGCAAGCTCCTATCGCTGCAGGTAATCCATATCCCATTGGAGCTGTTGATTTGTTGCTAAATAATCTTTGATGCTTTTTTAATCTAAGTACTTGCATTCCAACTATATTAGCAGATCCATCAGATGTTATCACTGGAAGATCTGATCTCATAAATTGATTTAATACATCAACAACTCCATAAATATTAGTAGGTTCGCTACTTCGGTGTCTTGGTAGCACTGTTGGATTGCAGAGTACTTCGTCTTTGCAGTACTGTCTCCAGTGATCCACATCTCCAATCTTAATATAATCTTTTATGCAAGTTAGTAATGTGTTAACATCGCAGTGTAGTCTAAGATCTGGAAATATTGTTGGTTTGTATAACTCTTCTTTATCTATATCAGCATACGCTTTATAGGCATTCTTAGCGAATGACTTAAAGTTATAGCCTGTTTGTCTAACGTATAATCTACTACCAAGCGATAAAACAAAATCAGCTTCTTGTAGAATCTTATTTGCGGCTATCTGTGCATGGGTTCCAAATCTACCACAATAGTATTCATATTCGTTCGATACAGCATCGTTTCCATTAAAGGATGTTATTGCTGGTATTTTGTGCTTTTCTAAAATTTCATTTAATAGATCAACTGAGTTAGATAATCTGACACCGTGCCCTGCTATTATCAGTGGCTTTTTGCTATTTTTTAGTTTTGTTAATAACTCTAACAAATCTCTTTCTGATACAAATAGACTCTCTTTATTCGGTTCATATGCTTGAAGTATATCGGGATCTACCTCTGTAGATTGTACATCTAACGGTACATCAATCCACACGGGCCCTTTCCTACCTGTTGTAGCTAGATGATATGCTTTTTCTAAATGGTATCTAATTTCTAGTGGATCATTTACTTGAACAGCATACTTAGTAAAATTCTTAACGGTATTAACAACATCGAATTCTTGATCTCCTAATTGCCTTAGTTTAAGCTTGGTGAAATTTGTAGTTAATTCTCTATTAACATTGCCACTTATAACCATTACTGGTACGCTATCTTGATATGAGCATAGTGTTCCTGTCCATGCGTTAGATCCTCCTGGGCCCGAGGTAACTAAACAGACACCCAGATGTCCATTAAATTTAGCGTATCCTTCAGCTGCTAAAGCACATGCTTGTTCATGGTGATTAGCAACGACTTCTATTGATTCCTCTCTTGCGAATGCATCATTTAAAAAAATGCATCCTCCACCTGGAACGGTGAACACATGGTTAATTTTCTTACTAGAAATGAATCTAGCTACGTAATCGCTAACTCTCATATTACCAAATAAATTTTTTCTTATAATAATTTACAATATTTTTTATTTCTAAAGAAAAATTCTTTTTCGGTGACCATCCTAAAGATTTTAGTTTAGAATCATTTAAAGCGTATCTAACATCTTGTCCAGGACGATCACAAGAAAAATCTATATAATTTGTATAAGATTCTAAATCCTTATCTTTATATGATTCGATAATCTGTTTTACAGTATCGATATTTTTCTGTTCGAATCCACCAGCAACATTATAAATTTCTCCTATCTGACCTTTTTCAATAAGGCATATAACTGCTCTAGCTGTATCGTAAGCGTGAAGCCAGTTTCTGTACGGTTCTCCATTATTGTGTAATGGAATTTTACGACCGAGGTTTAGGTATTTTATTGTTTTTGGTATTAACTTTTCCACATATTGTCCCACACCATAGTTATTGGTTGGTCTTATAATCATATATGGAACTTTATGCGTTCTTCCCCAAGCCATTACAAGCATATCTGCAGCAGCTTTTGTCGCTGAATATGGATTACTTGGCTTTAGCATATCTGACTCTTTATGAGCTCCTGATTCTATATCTCCATAGACTTCATCAGTGCTAAAGTGAATAAGTACTGGTTTTCCTACGTTCTCTCCTCTGTGATTTTTAATCAATTCTAATAAGTTATGAACTCCGTCTATATTAGATTTGACAAATTCTGAACTGCTGGATATGCTATTCCCTACGTGAGTTTCTGCAGCTGTATTAATTACGTAATCACAATCATATAAAAACTTTAAATCGTTTATGTCGCAGTGAACAAAAGAAAAGTTCGGATGATCCATAAATTCTTTATACAAACTTTTATTTGCGGCGTAAGTTAATTTATCCACACCTTTTACATACCACCCTTTATTTAAACAGGCTTGTGTTACATATGATCCAATAAAACCAAAACAACCAGTAACGTATACTACTTTTTTATTTTCCATTTTTTTTTATTTAAAATTATCTAGTGTATAAAGCATCTCCCCAATTTCCATTTATTATGCAAGTTTCTTTTCTTGAAAAACCTTTTAATAAAAGATATTTATCTATGTCTTTTAATAGATCATTATTTTCATACACTGAATCTTCATTCACTTCTGTATATATGTAATCTATATGCGATAGATATTCACCCAATCCTTTAATTGCTCTTAATTCAACTCCTTGTATATCTAAATTAATAAACATATTTTTATAATTTTATTTTGTGATAGTTTTTTTTATTCGGTATTAAATCTATATCATCATTTTTTGGTTCATATGGCCATAGATATTGATTATCATCATATGGTACATATATATTTTTTAAATTCCCTAAATAAGATCCCCACCAACTAAATGTAGATTGACTTATTATTATGTTTTTTGATGTTATCATATAATGTAAATCTTGTATTGCAGAATTGTTTTGGATTGTACATGTATGATCACTTTTAAATTTCGAAAGAAAAAAGTGATTTGGATCATCAGATAGAATTAACGCATTTGAAAATCCTAAATTCTTATATAAATTATATATTTTATCTGGATGTATGAAATGATTTAATTGGATATAATCCCCTAATCTTAGATGAATAACAACATCATATTGACTTGAGTCTTTTAATGATTGGAAATCGTATTGAAAATAATTTTTAATAATGTTAAAATTATCAAATAAAAATTCTTTTTTTTGAAAAAATCCATTTAATAATATATCTCCATCATGATCTAATAAATCTTGCATATTAAAATTCTGAATTTGATTATCCGTACTATCATATCCAAAAATTTTTGTATTATTATTTGTAAAAGATTCATTATTTTGTATTTGCGTTTTTGGAAATATATTAAACATTAAATCACAATTAGTATTCCCCGTAATAGAATAACATAATTTTTGTTTTTTTATATCAGATATAAACTTTGCTATCGAATACTGAATCATATTATTTCCTAATCTCCCTATAAAATTTACTTTAATCATTAAATGAGAATATAATTTGAAAATTTATCAATATTGTTTTTAACATATTCTGGTAGATGATCTTGAATATTATCTATTAAAAAAACTTCATTTCCAGAAAATGGATTGACTCCTGATTTTATTGATTTTTGGAAATACTCATTCGACATATTTCTATATTCAGAGTGTAAGAAATTTTGAAGTTTATTTTCAATATCTTCTGTATAAGATAAATGCCATCCCGATATTGTATTTAATTCTATATAACTATTTTTGTCTATTTTATTGCCTCGATTTCTAAAAACATCGTATGAAAATTTTAATTTTTCTTTATTACACATTTTATCTAATATTGAAAATTTACAATAGAGAGGTTGATACCATAATTCTTTTTGCGCCATTAAATTAAAGTATCTAAAACAAACATAACTTGGCCACTTATATATTTTATCAGATTCTACATTATTAAGATCAATCATCTCAGGATTCCATATTTCATCTACATCTGAGATAAATACTATATCATCTTCTGTTGCTATTTTACTTAATTCTTTAATTATAGCATCTCTTTGATTTTCTTCATAAGACCAATACGTGTGTTCAGGATATTCATCTAGAACTACGTGTATAATTTTGTCCAAAAATTTAGAATATTCATGTTTTTTCTCGCTAAAAAATAATTTCTTTTCTAAATTTTGATGACTTCTTGTAGCCTCTACAATGATAAATTTATCAACATGATCATACAAAGTATTTAATCTAATATCTAAAATTGTATGTTCATTAAAAAAAGTAAAACAATCGTAAATCATATATTATATTATTTTAATTATGCCTATTCCGCAATTAGGACTTGTTGGGTGACAAAATTCATATTTTATTGAGTAATTTTTACTAACTTCTTCCCAACATTTTTTAACTCCAGTATTATAATTTCTTATATCATGGAAAACAATCCACCCCTCTTTTCTAATAAATTTCAAACTATTTATGTAATCTTTCATTACTCCATCATAATCATGATCAGCATCTATGAATATACAATCATATTCTTGAGAGTTTATTTTAAAAAAGTCGTCAGTAGTCATATTATAAAATTTGACGTTTTTATTAGGAAAGTACTCTTGCAATCTATCTACCTTTGATTGTATTTTTTGAGATGTTTGTCCTACCCATGGAACATCTTTATATGCTAAGCAATCTACACAATGAATTATCTTTGCTGTATTCTGTAGAAAAATAGAGTTCATAAAAAAACTTCCTCCGTTAGCAACACCCAATTCTAGATATCTATCTATTGTATTTGATTTGAAGAAATTTAAAAGTTGTATATATTCTTCTGGAATTTGTTGAATTTGAAGATTTCCTTTGTATTTTGCTCCAAAGTATTCAGTATCAGATACTCCAACTTTTGAATCTAAAAAATTATACAATTCTTCATGGGGTAAGTTTATTAATTCGTCTCTATAAAAAGAATTTATATCTTCAACTTCCATATTATTCTCTAATACTAATCCTACGTTTCTAATCATATCAAGTTTTTCTTTAAACATTTGACCTTCTCCCAAATGATGCCAGGCTATGCCTTTTCCATGAAACCCAAAACAATTGTTTAAGTCATAATCGCATTCTGGTATTTTCATCTCTAAAGAAAATTTCATTGCAACTTCAACTGGCGCGTATTTTATACCGTTTCTAGTAAAAAAATCGTAATAATCATTTGTTACAATAACATCATCATGACCCGATATATAGTGTATTTGCGTGCACAACTCCAGAAATTTTTTGCTCTTTAGACAAAATCCTCCATTACCCACTCTATTTTTTTTCGCCCATTCACTATTAGAAGCCCAAGGCGCACCGATATAATCGTAATTTAAGAATTCTTCTGTCCAAAGATGGGGATTGATTATGAATCCATCATTTTGACAATTTATTACGTAATCAGTTTCTATATATTTTAGAAGTTCATTTATGCAAAATCTACTATAATCATCTAATGAATTTATTTTATTAATTTTTATAAATTCAATATCATCTTTTATATTAAACGGTTTTTTATCTGAAAAAAGTACAACTTTAGCGAACTCTATTTCTCTCATAGAATATTCTAATGATTTTATACTTATCTCTGGATCTATACAATTTATATTGACTAGAGTTATTTGTTTTAATTTTTTCATTAAATGATGTCTTTTATGTATTTATTAAAATAATCTTCGTTATTATACTTGTACTTTAGCGCGAGTTCATAATTCTTTTTAACATACTCTAGCTTAGAATAGTATAAATCTATAGATAATGAATCTATTATTTGTTGTAAATCTTTTTCGTCTTCAAAAATTATTATACCGTTTTCGTCAAAGAATTCAGATATATTTTCACATCCCTTATAAACGGGTATTGTGCCAGTTAAAAAACAGTCAAGTATTTTTTCTGTAAAATAATTTTTATGTATTCCGTTTTCCATAGCTACTGAAAAGCAGTAACTAGCCAATGCATTTATTTTACCCTTAATTTCTTTATATCCTACTCCAAATAAATCTATTTTACTATTTTGAGCGATTAAATGATTAACGCATTTAACTCTAAATCTATGACCTTCTGTAAATGTTTTATTGGACGTTATTATAGAGATCAAATCTTTTTTGGCATATATATTATATAAATTTTCATTTGCTATATTCGGATATTCTAAAGAATGAACATTTTTATTGAGAACGCATTCTCCCCCTCCGTTTCTAAATTTAGCATTAGAAAGTTGTAATAATTTATTATCATATGTGAGTATTAAATCGAACATATGAGCATTTTCATAAACTTTATCATATACTTGTTTCTGCTCAAAAAGATGAGGAGGTTCATGAATATCGGCTATAATTTTACCTTTGGTTATATTGAATTCTCGATTTATGTATTTTATGCAATCCATGTCTTGAATTATTGTAGCTTCGTAATCAATATAGTCTGGTGCATTATACACATATGAACAACTTTTTGCTATGCTATTTCTCTCTCTAAAATCCCCTATAACATTTATATTTGGTAGCTTTTCTCCAGAAAGACCTTCTTTATATCTTTTTTTATTTCTTATTTCTATTTCGTATTTATTATTATCAGAAATTTCTCTTTGTTTTGTTCTTTCTTGAGATTTTGGAGAAGCATTATATATATATGTAGGAAAATCTACAACACCTATTTTTTCTTGCGGGCACATCTCTAAACATGGAAAAGCTAGCGATAAGTCTGCTGCATGCCAAAACAACTTCCCATTTATTTTTGAAATATAATCATCTTGATCTACTTTTTTAATCAAGAAAGATTTGTATGTTCTTAAATGAGATGCTCTCCAAATATCCTTTCTATATAGTTTATGTTTATGTATAAATTCTGGATATGGGGAATTTTGTGGATCTGCCTCGCTAACATGCTCTGTTCCATTGTAAACGTAAAATTTTCCGTACGTCATCCACAAATCTTTTTCATTATAAGCATTATTAAGATTCTCTAAAACGTGATCATCAAAAAACCAATCGTCTCCGTCTAATAGAACAATAACATCATCATCATCAAATGAATTAAAGAATCTAATGTGATTATAAGATCCACCTAAATTACTTTCGTTTTTTATTAGCGTGAATTTACTACTATTTCCAACTAAAGCTTTAACTTTTTCAAATGTATTATCTTGAGAAAAATCATCTATGTATGTGACGTGATAATTTTCATATGTTTGATTTAATACACTCGCTATGTTATATTCTACCCAGTCTTCATTGTTATATGAAGCTATTAATATTCTAAATTTATTTTGTTTCATGGTATCAATTTAATATTTTATTCATATAATATAACCAATTATCTTTATTGTAATGGAATTTATATTGATCTTTAGCTAATTTACTGCACATCTTATAGAAATCTTCATCCTCTTTCAATCTTTTTGCTAAACTTCTTGCTGAAGAAATATCTTCTACATCCACAGATAGTAATGGATGGCACATAGATTGAGTATCCACTTTTTTATTTCCTATGCATGGTATTCCAAAATATGCGCAATTTAAACTAAATGTTCCTGCTGCGACTGTTGGCATTAGATGCACTGCGTATTTAAACTTTGAAAGTTGTTGCATCCATTCATTCCATATCATTCTGGGGAAATGATTTATATTTTCTAGTTGATCTTCATATTCTCTTTTAGAATGTGAATCTTGTGCCCAAATAGGCACTTGAAATTCTTGAGCTACAGTATAACTTTCGAATCCTCCATACCATCTAGAAAAATTACCTCCAATGATTGCCAGATCTGTTTTACTAGGCTGTATATCTTTTATTAGAGTTTCTATCATCAGAGTAGGCAAAACATGAACAGGCTTATCAGGGAATATTCCCGTATAATATTTTCTATCTTCTTGATTGTGACAAAATATAGAATCGCATTCACTTATTAAATTATAATAGTTTATTTGATCTATAATTTCGTAATCATTATATAACCAATGCGGGCCTTCTTGAACAAAATGTAATCTTTTATTCTTATCTTTTAGGAATTGATAGAAATTAGATTGTAATAGTGTACTAACTGGGTTTATTTTATCTGACAATTTACTACCTATTGCATTCAGATAAACTTCTCCTTTAGGAAATATAAGAAATACATGATCATAATCTTGAACATTTATATATGTTGAAATAGGATGATGATCTGCATTTAATGCATTCATCCAAGCAAATTCAGTTCTCATGTTTGGATGATCATTTGGAATTTTTCCATAAAATCCCATTTCTGTTAAAAAAGCTATTCTCATAATGATGCTGCAAATTTATCGAGTATTGATTCTATGTAATCTGTTTTTTCTTTGTTTATGACTGGAGATGTTCCAAGAAAAAATGTATCTGTTGTAACTTTTCTAGCAACAGGATATTTTTCTATCACCTCTTTGGAATCCATCAAGTGAGTATATGCAGGTTGTAACATAATATTTCCAGCGAAATACGGACGTGTTTGTATTTTATTCGATTCAAAAAATTGACAAATGTCAGAACGTTTAAATGGAGCGTCGTCTTTAACTGTAATCGGAAATGCGAACCAATCTACATCTGCGCCAGATTGTGCTTCATGTAAATGAAAATACTCTTTATACTTGTTAAAAGCAGCAAATAAGTTTTTATAATTTTCTCTACGTTTAATTCCTATCTCTTCTAATTTAGTCATTTGAACTAATCCAATCGAAGCTTGTAGTTCAATTGGTTTTAAATTATAGCCTATTTCTTCGTAAACATATTTGTGATCAAAAACATCATTTGGCAATGCAGGTAACCAATTATTAAATCTACATTTACACGATCCATTTTCAAGTAAATTTTGTTTTCCTACGCAATAGCATCCTCGACCCCATTCTCTAAAGCTACGAACAATTCTTTCTGAATTTTCACTATTCATAGCAACAAAACCCCCTTCTCCCATAGTCATGTGATGAGCTGGATAAAATGAACAACTTGCTATTTCTCCAAATGATCCTAGAGGTTTGCCTTCATAAGTAGATCCTAATGCATCGCAGCAATCTTCTAGTAGAATTAATTTGTATTTTTCTACTATCTCCATTAATCGATTCATATTAGGTGGATTACCTAGTACGTGAGCAAAAGTAATAATTTTTGCATCTGGATTATCTATACAAGCTTGTTCCACTTGATCTAAGTCTAAATTAAGTGTCTCTAATTCTATGTCTACAAATATAGGCGTAAAACCTAATTGAATAATTGGATTGATGGTTGTAGGAAATCCAGCTATAGGAGTAATTACTTTAGTGCCTTTAGGAAAATTATATCCTCGTTTTGATGTCATAGCTAACATCATTAGCAAATTAGCACTTGATCCACTATTAGTTAATAGTCCGTATTTTTTACCAAATAATTTAGGGAATTTACTTTCAAACTTAATTGCTTCAGCGCCTAAAACTAACCATTCTCCTAATAAAGTTTTTACTGCGGCTACATATTCTTGTGAATCAAAATAAGGGCCAGCATATTGCACCCAATCTTTACCAGCTTCCCAAGATTTTTCTGAATGTTTTTTTTCTATAAACTCTTGAACTAATTTTAAAATTTCTTGCATAACTTTGTGTTTTATTTATATCATTGAATATAATGTATTTTGATGTTCTTGACGCTGTATATGTTTATGGTGTAGTAAACAATATTCCTCTTCAATTGGTAATACAGCTTGGGATCTATGTCCAAATATTACCTCATGAACTTTGCCAACCCATTGTATTTTTGGAGAATTTTGAATTATTCTAGTTTGCACGTCAGGGAAATTTACCCAACCTTTTTCATTAACATTCCATCCCCATTTGGTAATATGATCTTGTGTAAGTCCATCTACAGTATTGATTCTCGGTACACAAAAAAGATGCACCTCGGGATTTGCTTTTAAGATTTCAGGAAGAGCAGATAAAAAACTATCATGTAATAGTTCATCCGCGTCTATTTGAAATATCCAACTTCCAACACAGTGATTCTTTAGGTTATTTTTAAATGAAGCGAAATCACCTCTAAGAGGAAATTCGATTACTTTAATACGGTCAGAATGTTTATTTATGACTTCGTAAACCTCTCGTGTTGTATTTCCTTGATCGCACTGTACTACTATTTCGTCTTGAGGAGTTATACCATTTTTAAGCATAGTTAATAATGCATCTAACTCTTTGTGTTCATTGCAAACTGGGATTGCATAGGAGATATATATCATATTTCAAAGAAGTTTATGTAGTCTAATGCTTCAATAAAATCTTTTTCAAAGTTTTGTAAACTTTTAGAATCTGTTTTATGAGTTTTTCCTTGAAATCTAGGTAAATGTTTTTCTTCTTCTAATATAGGAATAGTTTTTATTCCGCTCCAATTCCAATTATCTTTGTTAGATCCGTTCGCAAATACATGGCCTTTATGCTCTATAGAAATTGATTGTGGATACCATACTCTATTTTGAGAGTCTATTCTTTTCATATCAGCATGTAATTGTGGCATAGTTGATTCAAATTCTTCCGAATCAAATTCACCATCAATCATAAGATCTGAACTATAAAATCCGCATCCATAACATGAATACATTTTCTTAGATTCATTTATTCTAACTTCGTAGCAACAAGCTTTTTGATCGCAGCACGGACAATCTGTTAAATTATCAATCATTTTTTAAAATATTGTATTATCAGTTAATAGTGTTTTTGTTTCGTGGTTATCTGTTTTATGAGATACATCTAAACGACCAGTTGTATTAGCTACTCCCCAAATTTGATTATTATCTATATTATATCTAGTTCCGGCGATAGAATTGTTATCTATTTTTACTTTCGCAAGTTGACTACAAATATCATCCCACTGTTTTGGAGTTATATTATACGGGTTTGCAGCATCTGCAAATCCTTTTAACCATATTATAAATTCATTAGCTGTCATTATTCTGCTTTTTTAAGTTTAGGTAATTCAATTTTCTTTAATGTAGGTAATTTTAGTTCTACTTTTTTCGGGATAATTTCTAAGTTGGCGCTTAGAAGTTCTTTCATTTTATCGAAAGAATATTGAGTTTTAGATCTATATGATTGCCTCTTAGCGTTTTCTGTGTACTTATCGTAATTATCAAAAACGTCTTTTAAAAAGTGTTTTGCTTCTGCAATATTTGGAGCGAACCATCCTGATTCTGGTATGAGAATATTTGGAACTATTGCTGATGGATGGATTTGCTTTACTTCTCCAGAAACTAGACAACAAAATTCTTTTGATAAAAAATCTATATGACCTGACCAATTGCTAGCAATAATAGGTTTTTTTACTAAGCTGAATTCCAATAGAGGTCTACCGAATCCTTCACCTTTGGTTAGGTTTATCATAGCCTTGACCTTTTGATGATTGTACAGATTATTCATATCCTCATCATCTAATTCTCCGTGAAGCAAATAAACATTAGGTATGTCTTTGCTATCAACTGAATTACGTATGGCATCTATTTTCTCTAACATCTGATCTCTATCCATAATACTCGCTCCTGCGCCTGAGCACTTTAGTATCAAAGCTGGTTTGTTTTTCTTGTCTTTAAATGTTTCTAAAAATGTTTTTATTGTTAATCCAACATTTTTTCTATCTTCTCCAAATTCTCCTTGGAGCCAGTGTCCTACAAACAAATAACAAAAAGCTTCTTTAATTTCGTCTAAACTATTAACTAGATCTGTCTTTTTAATTTCTTTAGGATCCAAATAAAAATACTTGTTTAGATCTGCTCCTTCAAAAAGAATCTCTACTGGTTTTTGTAATTTAACATCTCTCACTATTCTACCAGTCTGATCTTTTTCTTGGAACGAAGTAAAATTAAATGTATTTTTTGCATGCTCTGATGAAGTAAGAATTACATTCATTCTATTACATCCATCAATCCAACTATGATCACACAAAGTGGTTTCTATTCCTGCTGTCACACCAATATTATATTTTCCTATGGGTTGAAATTCGTTTGGCACTGTGACTTGAATCCAAACATCTGGTTGTTGTGTCATTTGACCTTGCTTATTTAGCATAGGATTTATCCATCCCCATTCAGATTCGTGATCTTTTATATAATTCCAAGGAGTTACTCCCCATCTTTGAGGTATTATTTCAATTCTCCATTCGTCTTTTTTTAATTCATAAAGAGCTTTAACGAAATCTCTACATCTTGCTCCGTATCCGCTGTATGTATCTATTGGTGCGCTTATTACGCAATATTGTTTATTCATATTAATATGTAAGAGGGTGAACTAATTTTTTTGTTTGTAATTTTTCTATTTTTATCAAATCATATTTCTTTCTCTTTTTGAATGTACTGAAAGTTTCATCTATGCAGCTTATTACATTTTCACACATCTTTCTTGCGCTCATCATAGATTCGTCTGATTGTACCCAATCTCTTCCATTCATTCCTCGCTTTTCTCTTTCTGTTGTTGGAAGTTCATAGACTTGTTGTATAGCAGAAGCAATATCTCTAAAATCTGCTCTATCGTCCCAGATATATGGTGTAGGTATAGATCCGACTAAACTGCTATTTGAAGGAAATACTGGTATTGCCCAATCTCCATGTTTTTTATACGTTCCAAAGTGATTAGAGCAGAAATTTTCATCAAAATTCAACCACTCGCCATTCTCATTCTCAAATCTCATTTGATCTTGCATTCCACCTGTTACAGTAGCAATAATCATCTTTCCACACATCATCGATTCTGTTAAAGACAATCCCCATCCTTCATTAGAAGATACCAACGCAGTCACATCTGATAGATTATAGTACAAATTAACATCGAATGTAGAGGTTCTACCAGGTGTAAATGTAACTTTTTGATATTCTGGATCACACAATAAATTTATTACTGCTGGCAAATCTGTGCCATTATCATCTGCTTTGTCTGTGTGTAAAAGTAATCTACACTTTTTGGCTTTGTCTTTTCCTATCTTATCACAAAATTGAGCATACGCTGCAACTAAATCCGACGTAGATTTGCGTCTGATATTTCTAGCATTATAGAATACTACGAATTCTGGTTGATCTTCTCCAAATAGCTCTTTGCGCTTTTGATTGAGTTTCTCTGTGTCCTCAATCATATACTCATTAATTGGATAAAACATTTTTTCGTTGATTCCGTGAGGCACATACTTTATTATCTTATCATTTGCTTTCTCTCCCAAAACCATCCTGTTAATATTTTCAGTTTGTTTTGAAATAGCCATAAGTGCATCACAAGATTCGTAGTAGGCTTTATTATATAATGGCGCAGGTAAATCATCCCATATGTTTAGATACACCATTGGAATGTTTCTTCTAATTTCGTTTTCCATTTGAAATAACCAGATCCAATATCTCGGATCAGTGAAGAACATTATAGCGTCTGGTTTTTCTGCATCGATCAGAGTTCTAATCAATTCAGGAGATCCGTATCCTGCTATTGGATATATAAACACTGAGGAGTCATCTATACCATTTATCGCGTTTGTATCTGCGCAAATGTCTAATCTTTTGCCTTGTTCGGGGTGATTTATAGCACCACCTACATTGACCCAATTGTATCTGTGAGAAGTACCGACAACTATTTCTCTAGCCATTGTAGAAATGCCAGATGTCATACGAATATCGTCACACAGAAGTAATACTTTTTTTCTGTCTTTTTGTGGAATATATCCACTCTTCATTAACGGTCCTGTAAAATTCATATATTGTTATTATTATTTTTTTATTAAACCAACTTGATAACCTTTCATTATGCATTCATATTGAGTTTCATGAGTTACCATAAAACAATTTACTCCTAATTCTGGGCTATTGGTTGGATGAAGATTATTTGGATCTTTCCATCCAAAATCATCGAATATCATTATGCCTCCAGATTTTAAAAGAGAGTGACATAATATAGCATCTTGTAAAACATCATATGCAGTATGAGATCCATCTACATATATAAAATCAAATGTATTTTTCTCAAAATCTTTTTTAAGAATATCTCCTGATAATCCTCTATGTACTATTACTTTATTTTTATATTCGCTAATATTATCTATAAAAGTATTATATAATGCATTGAAATCATAATTTTCGTCCCAATTCATACCAGCTTCTTCTCTAGATCCTTCAAATGTATCTATTACATGCATTTGACTTGTTTCATGAATTAATACATTTTCCAATAGATAATTAGTAGCTCTACCTTCAAAACAACCAATTTCTAAAAATTTTAAATTTTCTTTTCCTATAAATGAATAATGTTGAAATATAACATCCCAATTAGGAATATTTCCGCTAAACCAATCTACAGTGTAATTTTTCATACTTTTTATTTTCTTATTTTGTTTAATGTTTCACTGCCTGTATAGTACGTGTTATATTGTTCATGCACTATTTTTCTAAAATCATCTTGAGTTAGATATAAAAATATAGATCTTTCTACTAAATCTTGAAGATTCATTTTGGTTCTTACGTTGATGATTTTAAAATCTTCGTAAAGATTGTCTGGGATTTTTACCGATGTAATTGTTCTTTTTGCGGACATATTTATGTTTTTATATAAATATACATAAATATAGGTAATATATCTGTAAATAAAAAATATTTTATTCTTGTGACTTATTACACATTTCTAGATTATCTTTGAATGGACAATATTTGCACGAATTAGTATTTTTTTCATATGCACGATCTATTAAATCTCCATTTGGATTATAACAACTTAATACAAATTTTTCAAATTCTGATGCTGCGGTTGCCACCTTTTTTGTTCCATTAGCAGGCACAAACTCTTGTACTCTATGCGTTGCATAATCTGGATTTTCATATGGTTTTCTTTTTACGATAAAGAACTTCACGTCTATTTTATCAATAGGCACTTTTAGTTTTTTAGAATAGAAGTGTTTGTACAGTAGAATCTGATTGATTTTTATTTGATCTCTTTTATCATCGTCATTCCAACCTCGAGTAGATGTTTTTATATCATATATTGTATAAGACTCAGTTTGTTTTTCATAAATAACCAAGTCTATTGCGCCAATCATAAATAGATTAGGTCGATCTTGAGAAATCAATTCAGTAAGAGGTATTTCAATGCCTACAAGTTTTGTATTTCGTATATTAAAGTAGTTGGCTCTTCTTTTCTTAATCCAATTTAATAATACTATTCCATCTTCTATAAATTCTTTGAAATCATCAGGTTTTACAAAGTGTACATTGCCATTATTATCGTATATTTCTTTATAACTCTCTAACATTTTCTCTTTAAGAAAAGTTTCAAGATCTAAAGAATCTGCAGATTTTGCCGATTCTGCATACATAACTCTAATGTACTCTTGTAAAGTTTCATGAAATGCAGTACCAAAACACAAATAAATAGATGGTTCGAATACTTTTATCTTCTTTACGTATTGAAGATACCACCTGTGTTGGCATTGATTGTATAATGAATATTGAGAGTAACTAATTGCTTTTTGAGTTGCCCAATCAATATCATAGTTTTGTTTTTGAGCCACCTATAACTGATTTAATTTTTTGTAAATAGAGTATCGCATCCATATGTTCTTCTAAACAGTGATTTATCCAATCTTCTAAACTTAAATCTTGTCTATCTAAAGTTTTTCCATATTTAGTTTTTCCAAATGAAGCTCGATCTATAAATTTATCAACTATAGAATCTACTATAGTATCGGTTTTACGAACTGTTCTAGAATTCGAAGAATCATAACTAATAACTTGAGTTTCTTTCATTTTACTATTGGTTTTGTTTTAATTCTGCTGGAAGAAATTCTTCATTTGTGTGACCGCATTTTGTGCAATAGAAAGTAGGAATTGGTACTAAAGCGTCTTGAGCAGTGCCCGTTAAAAACTTAGATGCTTTTCTAATCATTATACCCTCTTGAAAAGTAGAGTTGTCACATTTTTCACACACTATTGGTGTAGTTTTATCTAAACTTATGTTTAGCTTCATTTGTTGTTGTTCCATACTATTTATTTTTGTTTTTAAATTTTTCTGGGTATTTTGTTATTATATTCTCTGACCATACATCTAATTTATTGCCGTTTGTAAGCATGTGTCCTACATAATAATCGAATAGAAATTCAATGTGTCTTACGAATTTTTTCATATTTGTTGAGTTTTTGTTTTTCTAGTTCTAGTTTTCGC
>Ga0214921_10000851_pt1 | contig 54378 bp, 44 predicted proteins | sample LL1505_MetaG_FD_177992 | JGI IMG/M metagenome (GOLD analysis project Ga0214921, IMG submission 177992) | Freshwater microbial communities from Lake Lanier, Atlanta, Georgia, United States - LL-1505 | ecosystem: Environmental > Aquatic > Freshwater > Lake | place: USA: Georgia | collected... | reverse complement strand
CTGGTGGATATACATTGACCGATGTTCTCGAAGTAAAAGCACGTTATCTTGGAAAATATGAAAATCAAGATCTTCATGTGAAGACTGGACGATATGGACCGTATGTGGAATGGGGCAATAAAAAGGAGAGCATAAAAACAATAGATAAAGCGATGGATGCAATTGCACTCGAAGACATTGTTGCCTTTTTCGAAAAGAAGGGAAAAGGAGAAACCATGAATATTTTACGCGTTTTGAACCCATTCATGAGTGTTCGGAAGGGAAAATTCGGGGCCTATGTATTTTATCAGAAACCGGGCATGAAAACCCCGAAATTTTTGAATATTAAAAAATTCCCGGAAGGGTTTTTAGGTTGCGACCCCTCAACTTTGGTAAAATGGTGTTGTGATACGTATAATATAGCGACGTAAGTCTATCAAAATGTTGTTGTAATATATAAAGGGGGAAATGGTTCTCGTGAACAATTCTGAATTTTATGAAATCGCAACTCTATTTTTATTTCTAATATCATATATCGTTTCATTTTCGGTTTTATTTCGCACCGAAACGGAACTTGTCGGATTCGGCATTTTAAATTTTGTCCATGCTGGCATTATATTATATATAGTCAATGCGTTCACGAACCGCGTAGATAGCATATTTTATTTGAACGCCGGATTGCTCTTGCCTTACGTCTCCATATTTGTAGCCGGGTTATTTTATTTTATATCCTTGATATTGGTGAACACGACGCTATTTGGTTTAGAAACCAAGTTTATGAATACCTATGGCACACCACTGCATTTGTCGGCGAACTACAGAGAAATGCTGGATTCGATAAAAACCTTATTGGTCGTGCTGTTTGTGTTGCCCATTTTTATCTATGGAATTGTGTTGAATTGTAAGCCTCTATTGGACTTTGGATTTCTAAGGGCGCTTTCACAACCTTATTCGAGCATCGCGTTTTATGCGTTTGTAATGATTTTGGCGGTCGTGATTGTTGGATTATCCTGTCGACAATTGGTGCTTGCAAACCGATTTTCCAAACTCAAAAATAAGGATTTATTGAAATAAACTCTACACTTTCCGTTGAAACCCCGCAAACGATATATATTGGGAAATTCGTATAGAAACAAGATTTGTGTTCTCTCTAGTCTCTATACAAGAAGATGAAATTTTATGAATCTCATTATGAAGAATACATTTCGTCCGTGGAAACTATAAATTTACACCCCGAACTTGTCAGCACAGTCAAGTCGTTCCCAAAAAAATTGTGCGAATTGGAAAATATGATTTTTTATGGACCATCGGGCGTGGGAAAATATTCACAAATGCTACATCTTTTAAAACGATATAGTCCAAGTGACTTGAAATACGACAAAAAAATACTGGCGCAAACGGAAAAACAAAACTATACGTATAGAATCAGCGATATTCATTACGAAGTTGACATGTCTCTTCTCGGATGCAATTCAAAGTTGTTATGGCATGAAATTTTTTTTCAAATCGTAGATATCATCTCTGTGAAACAAGAAAAAATAGGCGTTATTGTATGCAAAAATTTTCATCTCATACACACGGAGTTACTTGAAATATTTTATAGTTACATGCAACATTATAATCATAGTCACTCCCACATACAAATCAAGTTTTTTATTATTACGGAACACATAAGTTTTATACCCAATCCAATCGTGAACGCATCGCATGTCTTTCGCATTGGGAGGCCATCTAAGGAATTGTATTTGGAATTGTCTTCGTATTATGAAAAAAAGCAACAACCGAACACAACTGTTACCGACGCTCCACCTACGTTTCAACAGCGCATTTCAGATTATAAACCCAGGGTTGCTTTTCTTGGTAAGAAATTTATGAAACCACATGCCATGACAAAAAACGTGTTTGATGCCATTGATCTCGAAGGCGTTATGAATATCAAAGAAACAAGGGCATTTCCGCTTTTGGAATCTAGAGATGGTATGCCGAGCGATGTGTTTAATACAATATGTGACGCGATTATACAGGATATATTGTCACCCAAGAAGTTGTCCTTTACAAATTTCAGAGATACATTGTATGATATTTTGACCTATAATTTAGAAATGTCGGATTGTTTGTGGTATATCATAAGACATTTTATAGAAGAAGGTCATTTGGACGAGAAAGACACATCGGATGTGTTAGGCAAGACCTACTCCTTTTTGAAATACTACAATAATAATTATCGACCCATATACCATTTAGAGAGTATTATGTTTTATATTATAAACAAGATTCATAAATTCAAATAAAAGCGGAAATGCATTACCAGAAAGCATGTGAGATATTAGATATCTTACCCGGGGAAATTTGCATGGATGAGGTTAAAAAACAATATCGATCCAAAGCATTATTATATCATCCAGATAAAAATCCTGACCCAAATGCATGTGCCAGATTCCAAGAAATACACGAAGCTTATCGGTATTTATTGAAGACGGACGAGGAGGACGATACCCCGGACTACGATAGTGATGATCCTGACACAGAAACTCTTCCAAAAACGGGGTATAGATGGATGTTGTTCTCCTTTTTAAAGAATGTGTTAACCCAAGATCAGCCTCTCCATCTGTTTCAAACGATTCTTAAAAACGTTGCCATGTCTTGTGAAACAAAAGCCTTGGACACATTGGCGAAATTGGATAAGTCTTTATTGTTAAAAACGAGAGACATTTTGAAAAAATACCGGGGGGAAATGCATATCGCCGAATCTTTCTTAGAGAAAATAGACGCACTCCTATTGGAGCGTATGAAAAACGATGAATGCATTATAATCAACCCAATGTTGTCGGATCTATTCGAACATCATTTGTATAAACTTCGCGTAGGGGATTTTACATATGTTGTTCCACTGTGGCACCATGAACTTGTCTATGACAATTCAGGAAATGATATTTATGTCAAATGTAACCCCATATTACCCGAGAACATGACACTGGATGAGAAAAACAATTTGCATATTCGCGTCAAGTATTCTATCTTGGATATTTGGGAAAAGGATACCCTTGATATTTCTATTTGCGGAAAGGTATTTGTGATCGATGTGCGTCGATTACGACTATCTGGTTACCAAACGATCGTTTTTTCACAACAAGGCATTTCTCGCATACAACCCACCAATATTTATGATATTTCTATACGAGCAGATGTAGTCGTCGAGATCGAATTGGATATTGGAAAAAACATATAGAAAATATTCAGACTATACTATATATAGACCATGATTCATTTATATATAGCAACGCTTTCGCTGATTTTGTATTCCCAATTTCAATGCAACAATGGTTTCGTATTTCCGTCACATTTTCCCTTTCTTCCTATGAAAAAATATAGCATTGCCGACAAAGAAGCGAATCGACCAATTTCATACACATTGCCTGAATCTCAAGCAAAAATAATAAAAAAGTTGGATGGTTTTTTCGGTGTCATCGGTCCAGACAAAACCCATTTTCAAATTAAAAACCTGATTGACCTCTTTATGAGCGACGGGAACATTCAAGGTATATTTTTTAAAGGCGGAGAACTCACGTATGTCAAAAATTTTATTCGAACTGAAAAGGTTGAATTCGAAGAAAAACATGGGCGTTTACCCGAACACATGTTATTTCGACCACTATTTATGATATTACATAAACTCCGTATTTTTCCAAATACAGAAGGGGTAGCAAACACTGCGATTGTAAGTATCCATAATAAAACATATGCGCTATACGAACGTGATACACCCTATTTATTAGATATAAATTTCAATGCAACACAAATACGCACGGTGAAAAAAATAACCATGAAAGGCACATCCTGTTTTTCAGCGCATTCCAAATATAGCGATGCGATAGAAACGATGGATTACGACGTAATAACAAAATCTATCAATTATCATCAATACGATGAGAACTTTGAATGGATTCGGCAAAAACAAATCAAAACCAAACACATGCCGTTTGTTCATGACTTTTTGATTCTAAAAGACAAGATCATCTTTGTTGATGCTCCATTTGCGCTTAATTTTCGTAACATGTTCTCTTGTGTTCTCCCCATCTTATTAAACAAAATGGACAAGACGATTATTCAAATCGTGGATAAAAATACTGGGTCGGTAGAGTCGTATGTGTCCGATGAGAGTTTTTTTATTTTTCATTACGCCGATTGCAAAGAAGATGATCGATACATTTCGATTTATGCTTCGATGTATGATCAACTCGATTTTTCCGAATTCAATATTGCTGGAAAATATCGGATTCTTCGAATTGATAAAGTTACAAAAAAGGTGTTCTTTGAAAAAAACGACGCACTTGAAGCATTAAACCTGGAATTTCCGATCCGGTTTGAGAATAAAATTGTATTTAGTAATAACAGCGGGTTTGTAGTCTGCAATGAACTCGACATTCTGAAACAAATTTCATTCGACGATCGACATGTTTGTGGAGAACCTGTTATAAAATACATTGAGAATCGGCCATATTTGATCGCGTTTATGTTTCATAAATCGACCCGAAATAAAGGGTTTATTATGGTGATGGATCTGAATACGTATGAGATGATTGAAATTCCGTTCCTTGAATCTTTGAATGTTGGGTTTCACTCCATATTTTTGGACCGACCTCTTTGATAAAAATATCCTTCTTATATATAGTAATACGAAATATTATATATGATTATAAAAAAAGAAACAATAAAAGAGGGAAAAGATACGATTACTGTTTACCATGTGGATAAAGAGTTTGATGACGCAAAAATGGAAAAGAAAATGAACAAAATGTTAAAGCGCGACGACGTGTCTTTGATATTGGACGAAAATGCGGACGTTTACACCGCCGACGGTAAATTGTTATTGCGTTTTCGAAAGAATGCGATAAAGGACGAGGAACAAATCGAGGATTTTTATGAGAACATCATTCGATTCGCCAAAAATGTGTCGTCGAATCGCGGAAATGCATCGGGTAGTAAAAAGAGAAACCTCACGGACAATCCAAAAGTGATGAGTAATATATTTGGATATTTTGACAGATGGAGTCCGTCTCAAAAAGTGATCTTTAAAAAGTTGTCCAACACTCCCAAACTCTCTGTGCGCCCTTGTCGATTTAACGTGGATTATCCGGAACAATATAAAAAGACCGTTCCGCTTGTGCAAACCATTGACGCTTTATACGAAAAACTCATCCCTGATAAATATAAATTACAACGCAAAAAAGCGAACGAAACGCCTTTTAAAATACCAGGCACGTCATTCACAACGGTCACCACGAATGTGAACTATCAAACATCTGTCCATACGGACAAGGGTGATGATGTTGAAGGGTTCGGTAATTTAGCAGTAATTGAAAAAGGTGAGTATAGTGGAGGTGAAACCTGTTTTCCGCAATATGGCATTGGTGTAAATGTAAGAAAAGGCGATGTTTTATTCATGGATGTTCATCAACCTCATGCGAACTTGCCGATTCAAAAAAAAACGGAGGACACCATACGTTTATCCATTGTCTGTTATTTGCGAAAAAATGTGTGGTTGAAGTCGCGGGGAACGTCGAAGGCGACATTTGAACGTCATAATAAAACGTTGAAAAAGATGATGCGCCCGTCGCTGACTTAATAATTGTCTGTTTCTATAGTATAGAAGGTATTATAATATAGAAGACGAGAATGACAGTGGGGTATGTCGTTGCCATTCCTTCCTATAAACGCCAAGAAGTGCTCGTAAAAAAAACATTGAAAACATTAAAAGATGGTGGTGTTCCTGCTTCTGTCATACATATTTTTGTGGCCAATGAAGAGGAATATAAAAACTATGAAAGTGCGGTACCGAAGGAACTTTACCATAAACTTGTCGTGGGTGTAAAGGGCATCACAAACCAGCGTAAATTTATTGTCAATTATTTCCCGGAGAATCAATACGTGATTTCTATTGATGATGACGTGGAACAAATTGAGAAAATGAATGGGCCTGAAAAATTAGTGAAAATAAAGGATGTTGACGCATTTTTTAAACGCGGACACGACGACTTAAAGAGCCATGGTCTCTACATTTGGGGCATTTACCCTGTGCGAAACCCCTTTTTTATGAAACCAAAAACATCGGCGGATCTGAAATTTATTATCGGCGTATTGCGGGGGTTTATCAATCGCCATTCCAAGGAATTGGAGCCTAGCCCTTCTGCCGAGGGAAAAGAAGACTATGAACAATCGATTTTATATTTCAAAAAAGACGGCGGTGTGCTTCGTTATAACAATATTACGACAAAAACCAAGTTTAATTCCGAGGGTGGTCTTGGAAAAGATCGATTCGATATGAATAAACGCGCCGCCGAATATTTACACAAGGCTTACCCCGATCTCGTAACTGTGTTTCATCGCAAAAATGGGATGACTGAAATTAAGTTGAAGAGAACATCGGGTGAAAAAACGGCGAAAAAGAGTCCCGTTTCCACTCGCAAAACCAGGAAAACTGGCAAAAATTGAATTTGTTTACATGCATAGTTTTATTACATGAAAACAAAAAGGAAGATGTTTATCGTATATCTTATTCTCGGGCTATTTGTTTTGGGCGAATCCAGAAAACTAAGTGTTGTCCATGTGCGTAAGATTCTTCGCAATGACAACGTGTTCCCACCCGCTCAAATCAACCATTCTTTGGTAAAAAAATACTATATTTGGTCATTTCGTCATATTGAACGCATGCAATCTACCCACGATGGCACCTTGGACCGGTTTATAGAAATCGATTTGCAACAGCGTGTTCTTTGTAGATTTATTGATACTATGCATAATCTTTTCACCAGAGATTCTATTCATGACCATATTGCACTACAGGATGGTTGTGATAATATTGACACAAAACTTGCTTATCTCAACAAAACATTTGGTAAAAATAAGTATCGGGATGAATTCTTGTTGTGTGTTCGTGATCTATATCGCATTACTTGGATTGTGTTTTCTGACAAAAACAATTATGCACGAACGAGAAATTGGCTCGCGAAATATATTGAGAGTCGATCTTGTTGATAAAATTCACATTATAACATTTTTTATAATGTTGGAGCGCATTTCAATCGAATTGTTCTAAAAAATTGAAATGAAAAAGGATTATAATTAACCCTACTAACAACAATAACGACAATGGTGCATATTTACATTTTGGAATTAGTAGAAGGAAAGTATTATGTTGGGAAAACGAACAACCCTGGTTTCAGAATAGACCAACATTTTCATTCTGGTGGCGCAGCGTGGACTAGAAAGTATCAGCCAATACGTATTGTAGAAATTATAAATGATTGTGACGACTACGACGAAGACAAATATACCAGAATTTATATGGATAAATATGGGGTTGAAAATGTGCGCGGCGGTTCATTTTGTGAAGAAGTTCTCGACGAGTCTACTATAAACATGCTAGAAAAAATGAGCAATAGTGTAAAAAATAAGTGTTTTATATGCGGAAAGGTGGGGCATTTTGCGAAAGAGTGTGGGACATGTAATAATCTAGAGGATATAGATAAATGTTTGGTCACCTTGGAAACATTTATCAAAGAAAAAAGAGAACTTGAAAAGATGAATGTGCCTTTTGAAATTCCTACGAAAGAAAATGGAGGAATTCCGATGCATAATAAACGACTCGGAAATTTTATTGGTCATAGAGGAGGTAGTTATGAAAATGACTTACTGGAGAAAGAATACATTCGAACAAAAGAACAGAAAAATAAAAACGAAGAATACATCCCCATGTTTGAAGTTATTCACAAGTCTCTTCAACTTTTACATGAAAAAATAGAGGAACAAAAACAATCGCCACCAAATACATCATTGGTGAATGACCTGCTTCTTCAATTCTCTAAACAACAAGGCATAACCATAAACGAAGAAACAATATCAAAATTATTACGCGGATTGTTTTAGTAAAACGAGTTATGCAATTTGGAATTGAAAAATGCCATCCAACGTTTCTTTGTTTCGCTGCGCATCCGCATATCCATCCTCCACAAGTTTATGAAAATGAAATTTGTCTTTGGAAAAAAGCGTTGTATAATCTGAAAGTGACAACCCCGCACCGTCGCTAGATTTCGGTAACGCACTTTTTTTCCACATATTTGGTGAAATGTGCAACACAGGCTCTGTGATATTCAAATAGGGGTGGGTGGAAAATCCTCCGTCATAGGAAAGAAAATTTTGATATACGTTCGTAAATCCACCGGTAATCAAAGGGATATGTGACGACGCAATACAACAATTTAATGCATCTTCAAGTTCATGAAATCCCGTAAAAATTGTTGTGTTCGTATGAATACCACGTCGAACCGAAAATCGAGTCTGCTCATCCACAGGTTCAATCGTCGTTACACCAATAAAAAGACGACGGAGGTCAAAATCTTCGGTTACATAGTTTTCCAAAACACGGGTTTTTATCAATTTTTCCATATCCTGAATGGACTTGCTATTTTGCAATTCGACGTCTAAAATTTTCGCCTGAATCGTTTCAATATCTCCTTTATAACATAAAAACAACGAATTCCAGGCACCCGCGGATGCTCCTGAAAAAATGTAATTGTCCAAATCGTAATGTTGTTTGATATATTTGCATATGCCCAATATATAAAATCCCTTGAAACCACCAGGACTAATGGAAATCAAGCGCTTATCTTTTACAAAGTCGTTTTTTTGGAGGAATTGATCCACATCCTTTTCATCAAACGTGTGCTTGTTTTTAATATTTCGTATATATTTCGAGACAATGGGCACCGGTGATATTTTTGGAAGGGATGAGTAAAACGTGCCTAAATTGTTTCGCAAAAATGGCGTTGGTGGGTTGTTTGCGTTTACCGTTTTATAAATTACGCTTCGTATCACCATGCTTGCTACTACATAAAAAAATCGGGGTTTCATCGTGTCTTCTTAGTATAACGCTACATTTTTGTATTGTTTTCGTGAATGTTGTTACGATATCACAACTTCGCCACAATCTTTGCGGGTTGAATATCGAACGCAATTCTCCATACTAACATTGCATTGATGTCTTTTATGTCAATTTCTAATTCAACTGCGCAATATTTTTCCTGAGTATATAATTTTTCGATGCAATTTGTGGTTGGATTCCTATGAATCGTGCCTATTATAACAGGACGGTTTCGATACAGAATTTCGAAACCGCGTTTCAACAATTCGTGATAGATAGGCTCTGGAAATTGTATATAGAAATAATCTATGAGACGGGTCGGTTTCATATATTCGTTTTCGGGTTTATTTACAATTGCATAAATTTGGCCCACATAGGAGAGGTATGTGCTTGTGCGATCAACAACTATGACTGTATCGCCGCGTGTAAAATTATGGGGTTCTGTGAGTAGGGGGGTGGACATATTGGTTTGTTTTGATTGTATTCTCAATATTTTACGAAAAATAAAGTCAATTTTCTTTTGATAAAAACAAGCAATTATGAAATAAACTGCATAAAGAATTTGAATCAAAAATTATTAGTGATTGATGAAAATAGTTATTATTTATACTTATTACAATAGCGAGGTGAGTAATTATAACCTGGGGTTTTTCGCAAAAACAGAGCTTTCGTATAAACCTGACGTAGACTATGTGATTGTGATCAATGGTCATGACTGTGCTGTTCAGTTGCCTGAACTGGCAAACTTGCGTGTTCTACGTCGCCCCAATGAAGGCTATGATTTTGGTGGACACAATGCCGCGCTGCAATATCTTTCATGCGAAAATAAAATATACGATTATTATTTTTTTATGAACAGCGGTGTCATTGGTCCTATCTTTCCCCACTATATGAAGAATTTTGATTGGAAACAGGTATTTATTCGAAAAATAACGGGTCGCGTAAAAGTGGTGGGAACTACAATCGTTTGTCTGAAAGAATATGATTCGGGCGGATATGGACCAAAGGTCGAAGGTTTTTTCTTTCTGGTAGATCGAACTGGATTGGAATTGTTGCTTGCCGAAGGAACCGTGTTTTGTAATCATGCAGACAAAATATCTGCTGTTATACATGGGGAATATGGAGTATCAAAATGTATGTTTAAACATGGATACACCATTGATTGTATGCTAACTCGATATCAAGGCATGGATTGGTCGGATCCAGCGAATTGGAATTTGAATTGGAAATTCGATAAGGATACAGAAGAGTTTGTTTTTCCATCTCGGAAAAATAGTTTTTATGGAAATTCAATTGACCCCTATGAAGTCATATTTCACAAATGGTTTTGGCACGGAACAGACACTGTAAATTATGATATTATTAAAAAATATGTCGGTGAATCCTAGTGGGGTATTTGAATGCGCAATAAAAAAAGGGTTGCCTTTTATATTTTTCTTTTGTAAAATATAAACTTCTACTTCTACGTTTGATTTCTACTCTACGATTTTCTTTTTATGTTGTTGTTTATGCGACCACCTTCTTCTTGACCACCTTCTTCACCGGCTTTGCAACCTCCTCTGCAACCTCCGCCTCGACTGCCGCTGGTGCTGCAACCGGCTCCGCCACTGCCTTCTTGACAATCTTCTTCACCGGCTTCACTGGTTCGGGCTCGGGCTCCTCTTCCTCCTCCTCTGCATCGCTGTCGGCAACCTCGGTTGAAACCACTGCTGCAACCGCAGAATCCTCCTCGTCGTCAGCAACTGCACTGGTAACAGGCTTGTCCATGCGACCGATCTCGTCCTCGGAAAGTTGAATGTGGCAACGACCGAAGACAGAAACCACTGCCTGAGGCTTGACGACGCACTGAACAAGCTTCCACGTAACGCCAGCGGCCTTGCCTCCGAACCAAATTCCACTGCATTGAAGCACACAAGCCACGTTCGACTTCTTCGGAATAAAGTCGATCGGTGACAAATTCTCGTTCTCACAGGGGAAGATCTTGTTCGAAGTCGTATCGTAAATCTCCACTGCCCAACGACCGCCATAATTCGGTACCTTCACACGAAGCGACGGAGGCTTGGTGTGATCAATCTTCTTGGTCGTCTTATCCTTCGAATACTTCAAGGAAGGAAAGAACGTATGCTTAACAACCTCGCGCGGCATCTGCTCACCAATCCAAGCCTCCGAATTCTTCACCATGTCATCAAGAATCTGATTCTCAAATGCCGTCATCTTCTCCAAAAACTCCTTCGACGCCGCCGTCTCATAATCCGCATTCGGAAAATTGAGTGACATCGTAAACTTGCCATCACTCTCGCCCGTCTTCTCATCCACATAATCGCTAATTCCCCACGTCATCATGAGAGGGGTAGCAATGTGAAGTGAACGATTCGACTGCGTGCTGATAATGTTAATCGACTTGCCACCGCGATCATTTACCTTCGGAGGCATATACTTGATCGAGGACGGGGTCCAGTCGGACACAGGAAGAACAACGGGAGCAGAAGGCTTCGACATTCTCAGATAAAACTAAACCGGGATGGGATGTTACAATAATCTAGAGCCTTGTCTTTAATTCAATTTTTTGCAAGACTATAAAAAATGCGCGCCAAAATGACCCCAAAAACGCTCATTTTTTGCACATTTGTTTCCCGAAAAAATGTTCTCAGCCGGATAACATATTCAAAATCTCCGCTGGATAATCCATGTCCTTAAGAACGCGAACAGCACCCTTAATTGCCGATATTCCCGGTTTCATCTTATAGGTATACACAAACGACCCAGTGTCGAGAACACGAACGCCCATCTTATAATTCGCTACGATATCCGACCCGCGGAACTTTTTGCAAATGGACAAGTAGTGCGTGGTTAGCATAAAATCCACGTTTTTATAGTTTGACAAATATTGTAAAAATGCATGCCCGGCTTTCGTTGCCTCTTCTGGATTTGTTCCAGAGAACAATTCGTCAAAGATGCAAAAATGACGTGATTTCGTGTTCGGGTTCTCACTCTCTTTCTGAATAATGTCCAAAATATCTTTGCATCTCCTCGACTCGGCTTGAAATAAACTATCTCTACCCGACGTGTCCGGAATGTTCAAATACGAATGAATATGCGTATAGGGAACCAGATCACAAGATCTATAAAAACCACACCCTAATTGTTGCGTAAGAATGATATTAATCGCCGTGGTTTTCAACATGGTTGTTTTCCCCGCCTTATTCGGAGCACTCAGTATGATGTTTTTGTCAAGGGTGCAGTCGTTTTTCACGGGGTTCTCATCCTTCAAGGATGGATAATATTGTCCTTTCAATATCGTATTTTGAGAACCATCCACAATGGATGGCGAAAAACTAGCATAATTCAAGGCCCCGGACGAAATGTTCTCGAACACACCACCAAGATTGTTTATATATCCTTCGAATCCCATCGAAAAATAAATCGCTGTTTCGTAGTCCGGGTTCGCATGTAATTCGTAAAAACATTTTAACATATAGCCAATATCGCCCAATTTCCCAAGTGTATTTGAAAATGGGGTTATGCGAGATAGTTCTCCACGAAGCGTGACCAATCGCTGCCTATGTAATTCCACGTCGGCGCAAAATTCACGATGACTTTCGCAATGCGTGGCGATTTGTAAATATGTCTCCATGCTATGAATCGAATAATTTACATAGTTTTTCATATGCACCAATGCATCATTCACGTATTTTGTATTTTTATAAAACCTCAAACAAGAGGTCGTGTTTTGATATACTTGTAATGCATATAAACCGAGAGAAAAAAATATGTATATTACGCGATCGAGTGTCAATTCGCTCAACGAGGACAATGTTTTTCCTATAAAGTGGTGGCGAGCGATAGTTTTCAGGACATCCATATACGCATCAAATGTTATCGGCACTCCCTGTAACTTTAATATCAAAAATGGGATGAAAAAAATGAAAAAGGGGATCGACAAACTCAACACGGGAGAACATAGATTTGCCATCGATAAAACTTCCAAAAAGGACTCCGATTGGTTTAAATAACGGAGTGAATTCCACTCGACATAGCCATATTTGTCCAAGAAATTCGTATTTGTTTTTACATCTTTCCATATACGGGATATTTCGTCGCAATTCATGGTGCACGGGTTATCTTCCATCGTTTTTTTATAATACCCCATTTGTTTCAAAATTGCCTGTGAATCGTCTAAATAAGCAGTGTTTGAGGTGTATTGTTTATTCCAAAGTGGGAGAACCCGTTTTGCAAACTCGTGTTTTGGTTGAAAATAACATTCATACATTGACGTGTTCTCTGATGTTGCCAATTCCAAATCAGCAGAAACAATGGGTGATAAATCATGCGTTTTTGTATAGGTGATGGGCAAATGAAAATGATCCTCGATTTTCGATTCCACGTTTTTGTTTACGCCAAATAATTCGTCTTGTATAGCGGTAACATATTCTTGATATTGAGTTTTTATGGTTTCAAATACCCCAATCGGTTGTGTCATTATAGTATATTATGGAAAAAGTGAGGAGATATAAACGCAAAAGGGACGGCACAAGGGACGGCCCAAAAGGGAACGGCACATGCCTCGTATATAATTTATAACTAAAAAACATATAAAATGGTAGGTTTATGTATATCTAGAAAAGTTGCAAAATCAACATGTGCTCCTACACATTAGAAGATTATAACAACATTTTATTTTCCGGATTTTCATACGGATTGCCCAAAGAGGTTTCTGATAAAATACAATCCTTATATGAAAATTTGGGGGTTATCGAAGCGGCGACCCCGGCACAGGTAAGTTCCGAGTCCTTTCCTAAAAAGACGTATAAAAATACAAATCAGGTTTTTTCCAAGCAAAAACGCAATCAAGGAGCAACCAGACTGGCCACGCCTCCTCCCGAAAGTTGGGAACGAACGCCTATTTTCAAATCTACAAAAATAGAGAAGAAAGAAGGTGTAGAAAAGATGATAAATGATATTCGTATTTGTTTAAACAAGATTTCGAATAAAAATTATGACACACAGAAAGAGACTATTTTGAAACACATTTCCGATATTATCGAAAAAGATGATTCCTCGGTATCTTCGGCCGAAGACGAGAACCCCGAAGACGATATGAATAAAATCGCAAACGCCTTGTTTGACATTGCGAGCACGAATAAATTTTATTCCGAACTTTACGCTACCTTGTATAAAGATTTAATACAAAACTACCCCTTGTTTCAAAAAATCATACCGAATTTCGTTCATAAATACAAATGTAGTCTGAACGCAATTGAAGTTGTTGATCCAAACGTAGACTATGATAAATATTGTGAAAACAATAAATTAAACGATAAGCGAAAAGCAATGTCGGCGTTTATTGTGAATTTGATGAAAAAGGGTATTCTAGAAAAGGAGTTTGTTCTTGAATTGATCGGCCATTTACAACAAATGATTACGACGTATGTGGATGTAGCTGAAAACGTCGGTATTGTAGATGAAATCACGGAGAACATTTTTATTTTTGTTACCATGTCGGTATCTGATATTTCGGCGATCGATGGTTGGGCCACAATTCTAGATCATGTTGTTATGTGTAGTAAATTAAAATCCAAAGAACATCCCGGAATATCCAGCCGATGTGTATTCAAATACATGGATATTTTGGATAGTGTCAAAAAAACAACTGCGGTTTCTACGGACGAGTAGACCACATTGCAAACTTATGTTATTTACTTTCTTCGGAAAAGAAAATAAATAGCCCCTTTATAGTATATAGTATACTCTATTTACAACATGGTGAAGTCGAAATTAGATCCAGAACACGTGTCTTACAAAGAAACAAAGGATCTGGACGAAAACGATCTCGGGCATGCATCTTCCGTGTATGAATATAGAATTTATGACAAAGATATGGAAATCGTTCTTGGGAAACAAAACACCACCTTTTCAAAATACAATATTGCATATTATCCAGTTTATTTAGTAGTGAATGATAAATTACAGTCTAAAATTGGCGTTTTAGAAGGAAATATAAACTCGATTGTCGAATGGATGGAAGACGATGGCGATATTACCATTCACCCAGAGAACATGATCATTTATGCTTCCAAAGATTATATTACAAAGATACTAGGGGAGTCCAAACGTGCCCCTGTTTTACCCGAAACTATATTAACTACGGATGACGAAGTTGTTTCTGAAGGCACGGTCGAACAGGAAACTTTTTTCGAACCTTCCGACGATGTCACATCCCTGCGCATTCCAGAAGAGAAAATGTCCAAAACAAACCAACTTGCTTCTCAGAAATTAGAGCAAGGTATTTTCAAAACAAACCCCACGACAAAAGTGCCAGATATGTTGCCGGAAGAGAAAAAAGAAGACTCGGATGCATTCAAGCAGGATTATCGTGAATCGACAAACCTTCCGTGGATTCAAACGTTTATGAAAAATAACAATTATGAAATCATGGACAACGAAGGGGGCGGGGACTGTTTTTTCGCCGTCATTCGAGATGCGTTTCGACAAATCGGCAAGGACACCACGGTAGAAAAATTACGCGCACTATTATCGAGAGAGATCACGGACAAAATGTATACCGAGTATCGAACATTATATACCAATTTTTTATCGGAACATCAAGATAAGGAAAAGGATATTCGTGATATTAAAAAGACCATTGCCATTTTGAAAAAGCGCATGACAGATAAGGCGCAAAACAAGGTCGAACAAAAAATGATATTGGAAGAGGCAAATAAACTCGTAGAGCAACATAAGAAATTGGTTCTCGAAAAAGCCGATGCAAAAGAACTGTTGGACGAATTTGTGTATATGAAAGACATTGACTCTTTGGAAAAATTTCGCGAATTTGTCCTCACGTCCAGGTATTGGGCCGACGACGCATCGATTTCTATACTTGAAAAACTATTGAACGTGAAAATTATTATATTTTCAGAAGAAGCCTACGACAATGGTGATCTGGATTCGGTATTGAAATGTGGTCAAGTAAGTGAGCATGACATGGAGCGACAAGGCAATTACCAACCCGATTATTACATTATGACCTGTTATACGGGAAATCATTACAAATTGATTCTTTATAAGGGAAAACATATTTTCAAATTTCGCGAGGTGCCCTATGATGTGAAAGCACTTGTTATCAATAAATGTTTGGAGAGAAACTCTGGTCCCTATTATTTAATTCAGGATTTTATGAATTTAAAGACGCACCTCGGTTTAGATGCACACGAAGGCGAGTCGTTTTCATCAGAAGATGATGAATATCTAATCAGAGATCTCTATGATAAAGATATTGTATTCTCTTACCATGCGACATCCAATGGAAAAGCAAAAACGGGGAAAGGATCCGGTGAAAAAATTCCAGAAGCACGGATCATAGAATTCCACATTTTAAATAAGATAAAAGACTGGCGCAGAAAATTGGATGATTCTTGGATCGCACCGATTACCGTGGATGGTCACCGATGGAATAGCGTGGAACATTATTATTTAGGGTCTCAATATAAGAAGGGGTTCCCCGATTTTTATTTGAAATTTTCATCCGATAGCGGAAGTGATATTTCGAAAGATCTTGCTATAGCAAAGGCTGCTGTAGGAAAATCCGGAAAATGGAAAGATCGCACATTGCGTGAAAAACATATCAAGGTAGACCCCGATTTTTTTGAAATCGGAAAGGCATCGCGCAGTAAATTGGAACGCGAAACCGCATTGCGTGCAAAATTCACGCAGAATTTGGATTTACAACAGGTGTTATCGGAGACAAAAATGGCAAAATTGGTTCATTTTGTCCGAGGAAGCGAACCGGAGGTAGATGAAACTCTTATGAAATTAAGATTGGAGTTGCGCAACTCGCAACAATAAGACCTTGGTTTCATGGATACATGACGATTATCCATGAAAAAAGAAAGAGATATCAAGTGAACGCTTGAAGGACTTGTGGATTTATCCCATCAATCGTATACCAATATAAAACAATGGGTTCGGTATTAAAAAACTCTAATCTCGCGTTGTTATCCATAAACACTATTCGTAGTCCGCCTTTGTCCGATTGACTGCCTGTATATTCAGCACTCGAATAGGTATACATAACATATTTTACCAAACGATGTTGGATAGGAGCGCCCAATGTATCCAACGCGGGACTAGTTCCTGCCTGATCCGTGTATATGTTTATATACAAATGGCCGGATGCGTCCATGACACGTTTCAACTCCGTATAAAAAGATGCAAATTGGTCAGAATAAGATGGTCGTATATACGGATCGATCGTGTCTGACATTTTTATAAAGTATATTCATATTTAAACTAAATCATACAAAATCGACTGCATAATCCGAGTTGTATTTAAAAAATTACATCACTAGTTTACAAAGCGCCGGTCATCCACACGTCGACATCGTGGAGAAACTAGGTAAATACCCAATAAATAAAGTTTCCAATGGGATAAAACACAAATATCCATAACCATAACATGGCGCATTTTATTTGATCCCATATTTTACCAAGAACCCACCATAATGGATAGGTATAGGTGTATATAATTGTAAACATCGCTACCGAAACCGCCATGGTTTTTTGACCAAACGGTGTGCTAAAAAACCAAAGCGCGGCAAAAACAATCATGTATATAGCAAAAAAGAATGCCACACATGCTGCCATTAAAATTAACCCTTTCGGGGCAAGTGCATTATTCACTGTATTATTTCGCCGATATTGTCCATGTGCTGTGGCGTGAGAACCACCACCTCCTCTGGCCATTTATATTATGTGCAGACTTTATTGCGAGAACCATGACATTTATCCAAACAAAGACATGCGCATTGTTTTCGCAACCCAGGGTGGCACCCCCGTTGTCCATTTCTCAACTTGACGAATATCTTCTAAAAACACAGGAGTTTTATAGTGTGTCTCTACAAAATTACAGTAGTCGCGAATCACGCCTTGAATGTTCTCTCCCTTTTTTGAAGAAATCGCACCAAATCGCAACGATTCACCATTCTGGTCTATGCAAAATTGTAAAAACGCTTCCATGTTATAGAGACAAATCGACGTTAACACATAATATGAAAACGCATTTGTTGTTTCTTTGTATCTTGTCATTCGCAAATTGTGTGACATCTCTGTTTTGTCAATCAAATCTTCGTATTGTAACCCATAATGCCGCAACACCTTTACCATTTGAAATATTGAAAACACTTGTTCCAAATACACCATTTTTTCAACCTTTCGGATAAGGTTCTCTCCTCCAGCATTTTTATTGGAGAAAAAAACAACGGTCACCAAAATATTGAGGAGCTCGGCCCAGGTTTCGCAATAGGTTTCATATAATCTTACGTCACACTGTATCGGAAAAAGTTTTAAGATATGTTTATCTGTAGCCGGTGTATCCTGTTCTGAGAAATCCAACCCCATATTATGAAACGTTTCATGAATAAACACTTTAAACCATTCTTCTTCTCGGTATAAATTCAATTCAGTGACCTTTTTACATTGTGTTGTAAATGCGGTGTTCGCATGAGATTGGTCAATATTCGTTCCGCGCGTAGTGGGCAATGTTTTCAAAATGTCTGTGAAATAAATATAGATATTCATTTTTTGAGAGCAACGTTCGGGAGCATATTGCTGTGCCACGGTCAACCATATTTTTATCTTTTTTAAACAGGAAATGATTTCGGTTCTCGATTTGTTTTCATAAACAATCGCAATTTCATAGTGGCGGTTATGTATTTGAAATGACATATTGCAGCAATGACGTTTCATTTGATGAATACGTGTTTTTATTTCCTCTGGAAAATATTCATAGTTATATCCAATGGGCAAATCATCTGTAAATGTTGCCGATGCAGAAAAGGCATCCGCGTCTGTTTCGATAGAATGTTTCGCTTGTTTTATAGAATGTAAAAGGGTGCCCAGAAACTGTCTCGATTTCTGTGAAAATTTTGGCGGTTTTTTATGATTTGGTAGTTTATGAAAATGGGCATCTACAAACTCTATCATGACATCTTTTGTCATGGTTGAACTATACTAGGATTATATATTTTTTTCGCGGAAAATTGAATAATCAAACCCTCTCTTTTCTGAATAACAAGCAAGCATCAAAACATGGGAATCAAACATTTGAACCGATTTTTAAGAGACAACTGCACGAGCAAATCTTTGCGGAAAGTGCATTTGAAATCCCTCTCCGGAAAAAGGGTTGTGATTGATACGAGCATTTATTTGTATAAATTCCTTGGTGAGAATGCATTGTTTGAAAACATGTATTTGTTCATATCCATTCTAAAACACTATAACATTACGCCCATCTTTATATTTGACGGGAAACCTCCGCCCGAAAAACGAGATTTGTTATTAAAACGTCGGATTGCCAAAAAAGACGCAAGGGAAAAATATGCATTGTTACAATCCGAATTGAATGAGAGTGATAAATTAAATGAAGAAGAGAAAAAAGATTTGATATTAGAAATGGACATATTGAAGCGACAATTTATACGTGTTCGTGACGAAGATATTCAAACGGTAAAATCACTCATGGATTCCTATGGCGTTTCGCATTATGATGCCCCCGCAGAAGCTGATCAATTATGTGTCTTTTTCGTAAAAGAAGGGAAAGCTGATATTTGTTTTAGCGATGACATGGACATGTTCCTTTATGGTTGTAATTTCGTAGGCCGAAATTTGAGTCTATTGAATCATACCATTATTTTATACGACACACAAAAAATATTAAAAGACGTAAATATGTCGTATCCACATTTCTGCGAAATTATGATTTTATCTGGAACGGATTATGACATTCATTGCCAAACCTCATTGATGGAAACGATAAAATGGTTTCGAGAGTATAAAAAATATGAAGAAACCTGCAGGAAAAAGGGTGACAAGTCATTCGGGTTTTATGTTTGGCTATTTAAATACACAAAATACATCAAGGATTTTCATAAACTACTGAAGACTTACCAAATGTTTCAACTGAATTCCTTTTCCGAATTAGCGTCATGGCGTGATGTAGAACTTTCCGATGGCACGTATAACGAAGAGAATTTGAAATCCATTATGGAAAAGGAGGGGTTTGTGTTTGCATAATGGGGTGGTTTCCATTTTTTATCGATACGGTTTTATCGATATGGCTCTTGATTTGATGTCAACATGTCTCCGTAAACATGGTTTACTTGATGACACATGTTTTCAAGATCGATTCGCCGATGACCATATTTCCATTCTGTTTTATTACGAACATGAAAGATGTGTTGTGGTATATCTTCCGGGTGAATTCGTTCCTCACAATCATATCGCGGAATATCTTCCATATGGTCAATGCGAATGTATCGATTCAATAATGTAGACAATGCCACATCGTCTGGTAAATAAATAAGATCTTCTGTAAATACATTCGGCTGATACATCAAGTCCAACAATGACGTTACAATATCGCGCGAAACTATAAACCCGGCGCCTGAAATAAAAGGAATGCCTTCACGAAACAGTGTTTGTCTTGCCGCCACATAGTTGGATTTCGGCCGCGTCATTAAAAAATCCAAAAGACGAGGGATATGATAAAAGGAAGATAGGTTTGTGCGTAAGATATAGTCATAGGAAAACAAGTCGTTACACAGTTGCATTCCTGCAAACGTTTTATATAATATACCCGGTTCATACCACTCTTTGTGCTTATGCACGATCTCGTTTTCACTGACGATGGCGTCGTATTCTATATCCGGGTCAGAATATAAAAAAAATGCTTTTACATTCGAAAACAATGACATGTATCGCTCCCACTGTGCTTTAAATTTATCATAATCTTCTGTGTGCGATGCGATGATTAATAGAATTATATCATAGTGTTTCTTTTCGTGTTTGGTTTTATGATGAATATTTACAACGGGATGCATGATATAGATATCTTTATCTGAAGATATCTATATGATTTTTTAGCTTAAAACAATACGAAATTGCTCAAAAACTCCTCATATCGCGGAGGCAAATTCCGATTCTCTTTCACAGACAGTTTCGTGATTTTATTACGGGGGCGAATCAAAATGTCTTGGAAATTCTCAATACGTTCTTTCAACTTCTCTTCATCGGTATACTCTTCTTTGTTGAACTCTTGGTGCGCAAAATTCTCCAATTTATTCTTAATAAACTTTGCATCGCCAAAATAAGACAAATGCCACCCACCCTTTTCTATAATAAAATAGGGTTTATTCATACGAATGTGTTGTGGTTTGCATTCGCAAATAACATATCCTTCATAGGTGGCAATTTTCGGGTGCAACCATATTTCGCTCATAATTGCGTTTAAATTATAATAGAAAAACTGTTGACGAAGGCTTGCTACCTTAAATTTGAAACTCTCCTTTTGTTTGAGTTCGACCAATTCTACTGGATTCGGAATTTCGTCCACATCTGTAATTAAAATCAAATCGTCTTTGCGCAACGCCAATTGTGATATTCCACGGTCAATTGCATTTCGTTGAAGATTTTCATTTTTCCACTGTTCGTTCTCGGTTACATCTGGCACAATCAACTCATCCACCACAACATGAATAATTTTATGATGAAATTCCTTATAGCGATCCTTGTTCTCATTGTAATAAAGAGGTTTGTCTTTCCCCGCATGTGTCTTCGTTGCTTCCGCTATAACAAAATAATCGACGACATCATTCAACACTGTCATGCGGTAATATAACATCTCGAGTTCGTTATAAAATGTGAATCCATCGATCAAATAACGCGGTCTTACGGTGGGAATAAATTCATCAACCGGCTTTTGTTCTTGCAGTAAGACCGGTTCTGATTTTTTAATTACTTTTTCTACAAAAGGCATAGGCTCTTCCTCTGGTATCGGAGGAAGACCTGCATCGGCCGGTGTAAATTCATTTGTGAATTCAGGTTCTTCCTCTTCTTCCGACGAAAGAATTGGGCCCGCTTCCTCCATAAAATGGGGTTGATTGTAGTAATAGCGGATTTGTAAAATAAAGTTCTGAATGTCATCCATTCGATATTCCAAGGAGTTGTCCCCAATCGAATCGTCCTTCTTATTACGAATGTGAAATAGGTCTTCATTGTCATATATGCGAGGATCAACCAATCCTCGGCACTGATATTTATGTCGATGCAAACTACGAAACTCGGGAGGATAATAGAGTCCCTTTTCGTCATAATCCGCGGGAGATAAGAAATTATAGAACACCATGCTAATGCCGAGATCATCTGCCACACCCAATGTAGCGTTTATTCGGGGGTCATTTTTCTTTATTTCGTCGCAATAGTTCACAACCACGTCTCTCGATACAATAAATCCTGCTCCATGCAAGAATATGAATTTTTCGTCCAATTGTTTTCCAAAATAGGTGTTTACAAAATTTATTTCTTCTTGCTTTTGAGGAACATTGGGTAACATGTAAAATTGACTACCCACATATCCGGTGCGAGACTGTGTATTTAAATAGTTCAACAACCGCGGAATATGATAAAACGAGGATAGATTCGTTCTTACCATGTACTCGTAGGTAAAAGATTCGTTACACAAATTCATTGCATGAAGTGTTTTTAATAAAATTCCCGGGACATTGCATTCGGGGTGTTTATGCACAATCGAATCTTCCGTGACCAATAAATCACAAGGGATAGTTTCATCTGAAAATAGAAAAAAAGACTTTACGTCAGGAAACGCGTTCATATAGGATCGCCAGCAGTTGATAAAAAAATCATAGGTTTCACCCCTGGATGCAATAATCAAAATAATGAGTTTGTAATCCTTTTTCTTTGTAAACTCTTGGTGCGCCTGTTCGGATGCAAATTTTACGTCCATCGTCGGATTGACCTTATAAATATATACTTGTCCTATATATTTATATCAAATTCGGCAAATATATTTTTTACATAATCGATGCCAAATAACTTCCTTGATAATCTTCAATTCCAGTATGTGTTAAATTAATCGTAACATCGACGTAAATCTCGCCACCCATCTTCGACCAACGATGGCAAAACAACCAATCTTCGGAATAGTAATGGTCATCTTCTACGCCACAGTCGAAGAGCGCATATGCGAAATCATTCTCCGTTCCCACTAAAAATCCAACGTCATCTGTGTATTTCGTAGAAGGAAACGCTTTAAACATCTTTTCGAGCATACCGCGCTGGATCATCATAAATCCCGTCGCTAAATGCTTCACTCTCGCCAAATTTTGGTCAATGGACAACGTATTTGTCAAATAGTTCATGTTATAATTCAACAAATTGTATTGTAGATAACGCTCATCGTCAATTCCCTTAGTCACTGACGAATTATCACGACGATCAAACCAGGATTGAATCACATTGGCGTTTTTACCGTCTTCTGTTTTCACCAAAAGTTTGTGCCAATTGTGGCGTTTCAATGGGTATACTCCACCAACCAAGGGTTTGTTCGAAAGGATCAACTTTAATACATCAATGGGTGACCAACTAATATCGTTGTCAATAAAAATAATATGAGTCATAGTGGGGTCATTCATCGCCTTTGCTACCAAATTGTTCCTCGCACGAGACACCAAACTATCATTTCTGCAAAATTGGACGTGCAATGGTATGTTCAATTTGCGGAATACATCCTGCATGTTCATCATACATTGCACGTAAGTGCAATAGCACAAACTAGCAAAACAAGGCGTCAATAAATACACAACCGGCTTGTATTTTACAATATAATCAGCAATTTTTTTTTCTAGACTTTCGTCGACGACATGATCCTGCACGTCATTATTTTCTTCTGTCGACTGTGGGACGTCATTCGACTGTGGGACGTCATTCGACTGTGGGACGTCATTCGACTGTGGGACGTCATTCGACTGTGGGACGTCATTCGACTGTGGGACCACCGGATCCTCCCTTACTTCAAACACTATATTGTCTTCCATAGACATTCCTATATAGAATATATCGTTCCAGTTTTTATATAGATTTATCCATAATTAATTATTCGATGACATGTTAGATGGTCTTCAAATATCATTTACACCTTTGAACATTGTAATACGCACAAACTGTGGATAGTGTTCATCAATATATACCCCCATAAAAACGGGAAATCGTATACAACAACTGTTGTATGCATCACGTATATAAATGTTTGTATATATGTGATGTTTCTGAGGTTTTATTTCAAATTTCTTTTTTGTTTATGGGTTTTTTGTTTATGTTTAAGCAGTGGCAACAACAACCTCAGCCTTGACAAAGTGGGGCTTCATGAACTTTTGGAGGTTGAAGTAGGTCAACTTGTCCTCCTTGCTGAGCTTAAGAAGCTTAGTGAGCTTGTTGTCGGGGTGGATAATGCGGCCATTCTCCTTGTCCTGAAGGTTGTTGGCGTGAATATACACGTTCAACTCCTTGCTAACATCCGTGCGAGCCATCTCCGTTCCAATCTCCTTGCCGAGGAACTCAGCAAGCTCGTCGCTAATGCGAGTGGGCTTCACGAAGCCAGAAGGCTTGCGGTTGCCACTGTTCTTGCGCTTCTTCGACGAAGCCTTTTGGGCGTTCTTAAGTTCACGGCCAACTTGCTTGTCCAAGTTCTTGAACTCGTTCTTGAGCGTGGAGACCACAGCATAAAGTTGCTGGATTCTCGCACCGAACTCGTTCAACTTGGTAACAAGAGCGGGGGTCTCGACGACGGAGGCCGTGACGGCGGGCGTGGTGGCAACGCTCGTCTCAGCAACGGGGGCGACGGCCACATCGGCCTTGGGCTTCTTCGCACGAGGGGCCTTCGTGGCGGTGGCGGTAGCCGATGCAGAAACAGGGGCAGGGGCAGAAACGGGGGTGGTGGTCTTATCGGCGGTGGACTTTGCAACTCTAACCATGGTAGCTAGTATATCCTATTAGGATGATTTGCTTTTAAGTGATTTCTCGGATAAATATATATTTGTAAAAGTTCGGGTCGTCGCCAGACCATTTATAGTGACAAATGGTTTGGGATTCATTTTTTATTTTTACGCATAAATAAAATACACAAAAAACAAAAAAAACAGAACACAACTATACAATCGATTCGTATAACCAAGGCATGGCTGTTCTTGCTGGAATGGAGACCATGGTTAATCCGGACAATGCATGAAATGTTCCCAATTTACGATGATCTTCATCTATGCCACTATATACCATATTTTCGAAAACAATTAAGCAAGCCATTTGCAATTGACGATAATTTAATTCAGAAGGGTATATGGGTCGATTGAAAATGGATTCGAATGGACCATGAAACGGGCAAATTCTATTACGCACCGTTCTTGGCATTTGTCCACGATAATTCCAAATTTCGTATAAAACTCGATAGAGTCTACCATATTCATTGTGTGTTAAATTCGTAAACCACGTGCTTTGTGTATAATTTCCTAACTGATCTATTTCTGCAAACAACTCGCGAACACGTTGATCTATGGGTCGATTGCGCATTTCGCGAATTCGATTTAACCTTACCACGGATTCGTTGTCCTGAATGGATGTCACGTTTATAGGCGGTTGATATGGATCATAATCTAGTTCGTTGGTCCGAACTGTGTTATTATTCACAGGGTTTTGTCGCGCAACTCTTTGTGGTTCTGCATAATTTTGAGCAGAACCATTTTGAATTGTCACTTTCGTTGCATTTTCGTTACGAAAATCTTCGAACAACATGATTGATGTATTGTAAACGCGTATTATATCCGTAACAATATGGGGCGGAATTTTTTCGCGATTATAGGGATTTGTTATTCCGTAACCGCTTGATTTTACCAAATGCATTAAGGATGAAATATGAAATCCATAGATAAACTCCTTATCGTCTTTGTAGCTATAAAAATGAGAAAATGGTATTTCAGGCAACGGGTCCATGGTTACAAAATCGGTGTCATTCACGCATAAACTCCTATTTTTTAACGCGGGTCCTCGTGATTGGATACATAACCGCACAAGTCTTCCTCTAAATATGCGCTGAATTGTTATCGACGAGTTTGTTTTTTTATAATGTGTTTCTATTCGCTCTATCAATACCGGCTTTGTTCCTGTAATGTGCAATTTATACGATTTTGCAGCATCCTTTAATTCGGCCAATTTAAATGCCATAAGATTTATTTTCTTGTTGACATAATTGTCATAAGATATGACAAGCCCTGAATCTACCGGGCTTTTTTTATGAAATGTGCGCTTGGGTTTTGGTTTTAAGATCGTTGTTATGAAATTATTTTGAGAACAATCTGTCATTGTGATTGAATTACTCATTTTCACGTTTTCGAGGGAACAATCAATATTGAAATGTGTAAAATTTGCACTGGTTTCCATCCACTTGATATATAGAAACATAATTTTTATTTATGTGTTTTTTCAAATATCATAATTTTCTCACTCGGCAATTTATGTGTTGTTACGTGAACATTTTTGTTATACATGGGTTGAGTCGATTTCAATTTGAAATATTTTTTGGTAATGGAATTCATATCGTTCACCAAATCATACTTTTCGTTCGTGTTTTCCGATCCATATCCCGATAAAATATAACATAATTTTCCACCCGCCTCGAGAACATGATGACACAATTGTATCGTTTTTTCCCAATAGTTTTCTAGCCATTCCTCGTATGTTTTATAGAGTTCCGTGCTTTGGTTCGCACTGTCATAAAGTTCTAATTTATAGTAGGGAGGACTGAAAAAAACAACATCAAAATGCCCTTTATATTTATTTAAAAACGCAGGGGTTCTCGCCAATTGTTCAGATGGTTTGCAATAAATGGTGGTTGTTTTCTTTGGTGCGAGAACATGTGACAAAAGTTTGGTTTTTCTACATACACTGGGTATAACATCTGTTCCTACATATTCTATCACGTCAGGGCACTCCAAAAAACCATACATATAGGATGACCATCCGAGCGTAGGTGTGAAAATTTTGGTTCCATGTAATACGCGTTGATTCAAAGAATACACCAAATAAGGGTTTAAAATGGACGCTCTAAAATAATACGAGGAAAATACACTTCCTATCCTACCTTCTTTTATGTAATGAATCGCACTTGGTGTCAATAACTTATAATCAATGTGATTCCGTAGATATAAATCCTCCACCATATCCAAAAATGTGAGTTGGTTCTCTATACCGGACTGGGTTTTCTTTAAAATGTCATCCATATAGATGTTGCGAATCAGGTTTTTGTATACAATTTCCTCGTTGTTATTCATATGTTGGGATTTCATCGGTGGTATATCAATATGCAACTTGTCAGGATGTATTTGTAACGATAAATTATAAAATCGCGTTAAATATTCATTTCTATCAACAACATTCTGATAGAGTTCCTTTATATCTTCGCGTGTTACTTTTTTATTTTTAATATACTCTTTCAATGACATGTCTCGAACCGTTGCAGAATTAAAAAACGCTGTGAATGTATTTTGTGGTTCGGTCGGTTTTGAAAACCGACGTAAGAAGTCATGTAATGTGAGATATTCCATTGGGGGTTATATACTTGGGAGAAAAGATTTATGTGAAAACTGTAAAAATTGAAGGGTTTGTTGGTTTCTTTAATTTTTACGTAATTTAGATACCCGAAAAATAAAAACAAATTTCTCCCTGAGAAAATCCGTTTTGGACATTTATAAATGTCCATTTTCCAAATCCCAACCCTTTTCTTTGTTTTAAAAAGTTGAAAAATCGATTTTACTGCATAATGCTTTAAATTCCAAAAAAATAACGCAAAAACGTCACTGCATAAATTTTCGGGGCCCGGACCGGCCCTCAAAATACGAGAAACGGTTTCCGTTTTTGGAAACCGGTGATGCGCAATCTCGCATTTTCACATGTTTCCGCGGCGCGTTACCAATTATGCATTTGATATTGCAATATCGTAAAATAATTACCACGGCATAAACGTGAATTTATGCATTGTGGAAACCGATGCGCAAGCATTCAACGTCGCACCATAAATGCAATGTATCTGAAAACGTTTCTATTGGTAATTCACTGCATAAATGGGCGTTTCCGGTGTCCTCAAAAATGTCCAACGACCCCTTTTTCGGGAAACGGAATTGACATTTTTTTCAGGGTCGTTCAAAAATCATTCAAAAACGCGCATTTTTTTAAAGCATCGAAATCAGTGTGCGGTTCTTTAGGCGTTTTATTTTGTATCCATACTATAACTGGTTTTGGAAACAACGAAAACGTTAAAAACGTATGGAATCGATTCGTAAAACAATGAATGATTTGTCGAGTGAAGAACAAAATAATGATAACGACACCGCTGATGATACATCGATAGAGGAAACCAATGAGAAACATGCGAAACGCAAATCAAATCCTTCTTATTATTGTAAACATTGCAAATTCACATCCAAAAATAAAACGGATTTTTCAAGGCATGAAAAAACAGCGAAACATATTGCGCAACTCCATGCGATTTCCGCAGAAACTACGATCGCACCATCCCCGGCAACATCCTATTGTTGCCAACAATGCAATAAAGAATATAAAAATAGAAGTGGCTTGTGGAAACACGCACAGCAATGCGAAGCAAGCGCGAAATCAGAAACGCCGATGCAAAATGAATCTCAAGTATCCCCCACAAATACGATGGTATCAAATGAAATGATAATGTGTCTTATTCAACAAAATAAAGAGTTACAAACAACGCTCATTGAATTGGCAAAAGAGGCGAGAACCGTAAATAACACAAGTAATACCACGAACAATCAATTTAATTTAAACGTATTTTTAAACGAAGAATGCAAACACGCGTTGAACATACAAGAATTTATAGATTCTATCAAAGTCACTCTGGAAGATTTTATGGAAACAGGCCGGCTGGGGTATATGCAGGGGATCACGCGCATATTGGTGGATGCTGTTCACAAATTAGATGTGAAGTTACGCCCATTCCACTGCACGGACATAAAACGAGAAACTCTTTATATTAAAGATAAGGACACGTGGGAAAAGGCAAACGCTGAAAAAACAAAACTACGCAATGCAATTACGCAAGTAGCAAGAAAAAACTTGAGCATGTTAAGTGTTTGGCAAGCGCAAAACCCGGATTTTGTGAAAATAAACACGCCGGAATGTGAAGAATTTATTCGTCTTTCGTTGGGCGTGGTTGGGTCGCAATATTTAGAGGAACAATACAAAACCGAAGATCGTATCGTGAAAAATATTTTAAGAGAAATTGTGATCGACAAAAAAGTTTCTCACATTGATAATGCTTAATGCAGTCGTATGGTGAAATATTCTTTATGAGAGCCATAAAGAATATTTGTGTTTAGTGTTATTATTTTGCATTTTTATGATACATCGGTTTATATTTTGTTATTTCTTCGTGGTCATGACCCATTTACAGATTTGGTTTAATTCGCCGACCCATCGTCGCCCTCTGTCTTAGGCTTTCTGTTACCAGGTGGGCGCTTTCCACGCACCGTAGTAAAACCGTCCTCCTTCGCATCGCCGTCCTCACGAATCACGGAACGAGGACCAGAACGCTTATCCTCGCGGTTGCGAGGGCGGGCAACGTCATCACGAGGAGGGCGGGCACGACGAATGGGGCGCGCCGCAGACTCTTCGGCGGGGCGCGTGAAGCGACGCGTCTCACACATAAGCGATCCACCCTTGATGCCAGCCACGTCCGTTGCCTGATACTCGTGTGCACTGTTCGATGACTTAATAAGCGTGAACTCTACGTATTCCCCCTGAACAAGATACTTGTATTGAGAATTCGTGACGCGGATGCTGGAATAGTGAATAAAAATATCCTTCTTGTCCAACTCTCCGTCGCTTACGGTAATAAAACCATAACCCGCCTTATTGTTGAACCACTTGACTTGTCCCAAAATTCTGTTCGGCTGAGCATCGCTGGAAACTTCCTCACTGGAACTCATCGTGTGTAACCCGGGGAATTATGGTTTATAGATGAATATGTGTTTATATTGTTTTGGAAATATTTTATTTTTTCAGTGCATAGTGCATTTCATGGTGCCGACACAAATAATCTATACAATCCGTCATAATTTGGAGAACCTGTGTAGGACAAATTATAACAATGCTTCAAATAGACGTGGATGTTTTCACCAAATGCGAACAATTGTGCGTCTAGGTTCTCCCATGATTTTAATCTTTTGCGAAGTAAATTTTTGGGATGACAAAGGAGGTTTTCGGGAATGCCATTCCCAGTTGGCATTTCTATTGTTTCCCATGGCAACTCTTCTTTGCATAAAACCATATACATATACCCTAATGAAATCAAGTCGTCTCGCCTGGATCCATTTTCCCCACAATGGATATTATAACTTGCGTATTTGGGAGAACCCAAAATCGAGTCTTTTTGTTCAAGGTTCTCCACATGATCTAATTTATCATCCACATAAAAGGTGGACAATCCAAAGTCTATCATATAAAGTTCGTTGTTACGGATCATGAAATTTTGAGGTTTTATGTCTCGGTGTAAAACATAGTGGGTGTGAATGGATTCTACTATCGATATGGCACTTGCCATAATCCTGTCGACTTTTTCTTTTGAAACACCTGATTTCCAAAGATCGAGAAGAGAACATTCATAAAAAGACATCACACATGCAGCATTTTCTTGGAAAACACCAAACCAATGAATTAAAGGCACGGCCCGGCAACCATGTTCATGCAGATACTTTAATATTGTGGTTTCATGTTTTAATACACGAAACGGACTTTGTGAGGATTCGAACTTGATCGCCACCGGCTCCAATGTTTTATAATGGCATCCACGATGCACTTCACCAAAGTTTCCTTGGCCGATTTTTTCTAGTAACGTATATTTATTTCCAACTCGGAGAGAACCTTGCATCGATGATCATGAATTTTGTCGTTTCTGGAAAGAATTCCAGGAATATCTCTATATTTTTTAGGGACACAATGTATAGAGCACCGAACATGAAAATCGTCACACAGTTGTTGGATGAATTCGAAAAAAATTATATATATTTGAACATCGTCGTTCATGCGATATTTTTCGCGGTGTTTTTGGGAATTGTTTATGTAAACACCTCCTATTTGAGACAACTGAACATATTGATACAACTTGTGGTATGCGTGTTTTTAATGATACGGTTTCATCCCTTCCGAAAACATGAGTTTCATCAATACGACGCGGGAATTATATTTAGTTGTGCGTTGTTTTTACTTTTTAATTTGGGAGTCGTGGAATCCGTCAAACAATATTTACCATCGTTGGAAATGAAATAAAACTGTAACTGCAAATACGTATATACAAAGAGAACATTATGCTCGAAGAAACAGAAATACATTCTATTTATGAAAATGCAAGGAAAGACCCTTCCTTGTTCTCCACCTTGGACATTGACAACATACTTTCTTCTGTGGAAAATGAAAAAAACGACTATCTTGAGAACAAAACAACAACAACCGTAACACAAGAAATATATGAAAAATTATCGGAATTGTCTTTGTCGGGCGAATCCGTCGAAGTTCTCTGTAAAAAACTCATTGGATATCGTTACGTAGATGAAATACATGAATTACATAAAGGAAAAGTGGTGTCGTGGATAAGAATTCGAAAAACCGCAACACAAGAACAGTTGGAATCCACCGGAGAACTAAATGTCGAACCTTATTCAATTCAACCCAAATTGACCGGCACGGGCATTGTTGTCAACATTAAATTTTCAGATAAAGGCACAAATGTTGTGATATCGAATCCGCCAAATCAACGGTTTACGCAATACCGGTTTGACGACTGTTATACGTTTCAAAAAATGTCGGAGGAAGAACAATTGATATTGATGGCTTACGAGTATTTGGATAAAAATAAAACTTGATGTGGGCAATTATTCTATCTTTATAGTATATATTAAATATTATAAACATAGAAATGCAGAAAGGTGGTGATTTAGGAGCAGACGCTGCATTCAAAAAGATATTAAGTATCGGATATGAATTTGAATGCAGTGATCTTGCAAAATTGTCTCTCCATTCGAATAAGAAAACCTTTATCAATTCGGATCTCGCATTGAGAATCTTGAAAGAAAAAGTAGACAGAAAAAGCATAAAATACGTGGACGATCCCCACTATCTTCATGTGCGAATTCCTATTCATAAAAAAGGCAGTGATGCTCTGATTATGACGGAAGCGGAAGAAGAGGAAGACGAAGATGAGTTTTTAAAAGAGTTGAAAGAAGAGTTTCCTGAAGAATACGAAGAAGAAATAAAACAAAAAAAACAAATCGCACTCGAAAAGAAAGAGAACGAATCCTATCTCGAGTATTTTTTCGAAAATCGTAAAACAGACAATAAAGAAACCGTAAAATTTTTCATCACCAACGATCTGGCAGACACCGTATTTAACAAAATGTTGAAAGAAAAGTGCAAGGAACTAACCATACCAAAAAACGACATGTATTTTTTCAAAACCAACAAGGGTAAACTTTATGACATCAAGTTTTCGGAGGAAATTGCGACAAACGAATTCTGTGATTCATTTTCTAGTGTAGAATTCGTAGTGACGTATTATAGCCCAAAACGTGACTTTGCGAATGTTATTATGGACACGTTCGTGGATGCATGTAGCCGTGTTATTGACCACATGGGCGACTTGAAAAAAATAAAGGGAGAACTAGTAATGCATGATAATAAAAAGACACATTATACACAGACCGGCCCTTTGGGAAAAGATCGTTGTTTATACCATAAACCAGGAACAAACGTGTTTTACATGGATACCTATGATGATGAAGAAATAGAAGAGTTACAAACACTAAGCAACGCCAGGCTCGTGCCGCAAATGACGTTTCGAAGCAAAGCACAAGACAGTCTTTCCATTATGAAAGAAATTCTGAGGTTGCACGGGAAAGTGAAAAAAGGAAAGTCCGTGGCCAAAGACATGATCTATGAAATGGAAACCATTGTGTTTGTTGAAACACAAGTCGACGCTTTAATCAAAGAACACAATGAAACCTCGAAAAAAAAGATTGATTTATCCACCGACATTGGTAATACATTAAAACTTTATTTGGTCCTTATCTTTTACAAATTGAACATGTTTATACTGAATCACGTCAGCATTTTCACAAAAGAAGGTTATTTAAAAGATTTTCTTACGTTTTCATCCAGACATTCCAACGGGACTTTATTTGAGCGCGTGAAAGAAATTTTTCGCGAACATTATGGGATTGGAACTATGGAGCAGGTATATAATTTTTTGAACAAACCAAAAATCATTGAAACCTTTTATGAAAAAGAGGAAGGCGAGGAAGATGAGGAACATGATTTTGACGAAGATGGGAATTACAAATATAACTATGACGCACATGTTACGGATTTACCCGAAGATGACCCCAATTTCGGAAACCCTCTTTTTTCGATGCAATCCTATTTCAAATACTTGGAATCCAAAGAGTCGGATTGGTTAAGAGATGCAAAATACGACGTATTTTCAACGACGTTCGAATTGAAATCAGATGAAGTCTTATTGGAAAACCGCTATTTCTTGTATGAAATAAATTTTTATTTGAAAAACAACACAACATCGAATTTCGCAGCCAGAGACTTGACACTTCGCAATATGCAGTCAATCGTGAACACGTTTTATGGATCGAAAATGAAGAACATGATGACGTTGACCAAACATCCCAACAAACAACGCGTCACTCGTAGATCAAAGTCGCAATTGAGTAGACAGAGTAAAATGACCGCCAAAGTTGGCCCGACATCGAAATATCGCACCTTGAAATCAAAGTCGAAAACCATTCGCAACAATCAAGTGGATTTGCCAAAAAGACTTTCTGTGATTGTGGAGGGCGAAGAATAAATAAATCAATCCAAATAAAAAACAAGTTTATAATTGTTTTTTATGATATTGGAAATAGTTATGCGTATACAAACAACCCTACTCTTCGAGTTTCACCAGAATTCCCATCTTGACCAGTTCTCTCAAATACTCTTGCGCGAGATCTCTTGCAATCTTATTCTCCGATTGAAATGTAGTCGGAATTCCGGATAGCAATGCATCGCGCGTCGTTTGACCATCGGGCTGCCTAGAAATAAACGAGAGAATATCTCTCGATGCACTGCCTTCTTGTAGACCATGCTTGGTGTTGTTGTGCCAAACCACACTTGGCGTTTGGCTGACAATCCGGCCGTTCCGAACATCCTCTACCAAAGACTTCCAATTTGCAACAAGTTGATACGACATACTGACTGATAATTTGGAGTAAAAAATGCGAAAAAAATCGAATCAATTTTTTTTCACATTTGCGTTGGAAAACTGGCCAAAATCGAGAAAAACACTCAATTTTACACCATTTCGATTGTAAATCTTATACCGATTGTACATTACGATTCAAAATGCCGAGAACCTGTTGTAACGTTTGAAGAATGTGAGGTTTCGACCCTTGTTGTTGTATACCCATGGTTACTTTCGATAATAATAAATAGATTTGTCTTTGTGTCGCCATGTCAAGTTGTGTGTATTTTGTCAAACTATTTATCGTTTTGTATAACACATTTATAATCAAAGGCCTGGGTTGTCGCATTTGTATCGCATAGATTATGTTATATACAGCCGTTATTAAATCATACAAATTTGGCGGAGGGATTTGTGCAGGGGCAGGCGGAACAGTTGATGGTCGTGGCGGAACTACGACAGGAGCAGACGGTAAAGTGGGCGACGGTAGATGCGTTGGTGCGGTTTCCGCGGAAGACGGAACTGGTGGAAGAGAAATCGAAATGCTGACAGACGGCAAAACATTGATGGCAAATTCTCCTTCATAATTTCCAGGAGGAGATGTGTTCATGGTGACATCGACTTTCGCAGTCGCAGCATCAATCGAGATACCCATTCCAAATCGTGTGCTTGATTTCCACACCAAACACGTGAAATGCCCGGTGGCCGCGGAAAACACAGGGTTATTGTAATCATATACAGTATATTCGTTATACCAATCATCCACGGCTTTTTTTAATAAGGTCATAACATCTGTTCCATAACCTTCGTAATAGGCCAAATTTTCACCGTAAGATTCATTCCCACTATGTTGAAACCGCTGTTCCGTCAAAAGCGTGTTCGACCACTGTTGTGAAAATGATGCGATACTTTCATCCCAGGTTAATGGTGGTGACTGGTGAATCGCACGATAGGTGTTTATGTAGTTTGATATTTCTGTAATTTGGTCAGAAGTGAGTGCCGACATATATATTTATATGCTTATAAAAAAGTTCTTATTTTATTTTATCCTAAACCACTGCATATATGCTAATGATATTGCAATATTATATTTGTATTTACAAATTGTATTTACATCCTGTAAATAAAAAGTTCTCGAATGTCCAAAAAATTGACGCATTTTTATCACTCCTTTTTACACCATCAATCCAATCATGTCTACCAACGCCCAACCTCGTGCCTGTTCCTATTGTAAAAATGCCGGTCATAACGCGGCGAATTTGCGTTGTCCAAAAAAGTTGGCCCTTATCACAGCAATGTATGGATATTGGAGAATGGAGTTTACAAACGAAGACGCCACGAACTGGATAAATACACTTACGGATAAGGAAATAAGATTCACGTGTTCAGAAATGAACCTTTGGAATGGTCTTGATGATCCGGCGCACGGCATCGACTATCATCGACGATTGTTGGAACAAGAGATTTTGCAGTGGAGAAGAAACGCGATGACATCGATACAAACATATTTGCCATATATGGAAATAAACGACGTCACGTCCTTTTATTTGGAACAATACATTGAAAATGGGAATCTTTTGGACACATTTTATGATCTGCCTTTAGAAAAACAAAACTTCATTCGCAGAGTGGTTTATAACCGCACTACGTATAAGGAAGAACACGGGCGACGAACAGTGAGTGACCCGAATTTGCATATTCCATATAACGTATTGTATCTTATGGAAAACGCGTTTCGCCGTAGTCATATAGAAAGACAGATTCTATTGGAACATCCATTTGTAAACCCACACCATGTGCTTTACATGATGAACGATGATGTCGCGGGCCAAATGGATGCTTTACCAAGTGGCGTTACTGGCCGGAGTGATGAGCGCGAAAGAGTTCGTAGCGCATCCATAAGACCATCCACCCAACGCTGGAATTATGAAATCCAAGTAAAGGAACCGAAAGATACTGAGCCATTTGACTGTGGTATTTGTTACGAATCGACGAATTGCAGGTTCCAGGCAGAGTTAAATTGCGGACACACATTTTGTTTCTTGTGTATTCAACAGCAATCCGCGAAGCAATATAAAAAAGATTCGTCACCATGCTGTGGATTTTGCAGAGAGTCAATAAAGACGGTTACTGTGGCCACCTCGGCAATGGCGGTGAATTTCAAAAAATACGCGAACATGTCGGCACATTGAGAATGCTCCGTTTATCACAGAACACCGAAACAGTGTGTATATATTGTATTTTTTCACACCCGTTTTTTTCGAGTGACTTTACCATACGCGAACTTTATTTTCCGCGTTTTTTGTTTACGGTTTGTGAGATAAAAAAATTCTTTAAGGTGATACATCATCTTCTGTGCAACAAATACGTCTGTTTGGAAAACTTTTGCACCATCGTTGCCTTCATGAACACACCCTTTTTTATAAAAACAAGAAGAAAGGTAGTGATATAGGTTTGCTTGTTCGTTGGTCGTCCCGCCAATTCGTTTTCCTAGATCGGAATCCAGGAACCGATATATAATTTCTTCCGTGGATAAATGATGATAATAAGCGCGTGGTTGAATGTAATAAATTCGTCGATGTCGCATGTCTTCAAAATAGGTATTGTCCAAAAAGCAAATTTCTGTTGTTTTGGGTAAAATCGCGCATTTTATAAAATCGCCATGTGTTTTATCATGTGTTGTTCGAGACAATTCAATGGGCGTGTTGTTTATTTTAAAAGCATGAATGATTTTGTCAAAGAGAGACCCCGATGGATAAATGCGTTTATTCAAATAATCACAAACCATAGTTGTCCATTCGGATGAACATTGGTTGTTTGTGTAAATATATAATGCATCACATTCGCCACGTCTCTTTTTTTCACATAAATATTCTAAAATGGAAAGGATGCCATACCGTAAAAATTCTGGATACAATTCAATAAGTTCATGCAAGTGGATCACAGAACCGCCGAATTTTTCTTGAATACTCGTCCACAAAATGCGGAGATCCAGGAAGGCCCCCAAGGTTTCGTCAAAGTCAAATACAATGACACGTTTTTCTTTTTTTACATGGGATTTTAAATAATGTGATCCTTTATAAATTTGGATGTATCTATTGGATTCATTCATAGAATTGTTTACGAATTTATTCTAGACAATATTACGTGTTGTATAGAATACCAATACATTTTGTCGATTGAGAACGTTTTCATTCTTCAAGGGTTTAATCCGTCTGCATAAGTTTATACTGCGACCAAGAAATTTTTTTTCCTTCCACAGGTTTAACTCGCATATGTTCATTCTCTTTATCTAAATTGTCAGCACGCTTTACTGCGCTATCTAGATATAATTCCTTCAAAATTTTACCGAACATCACCGACCCCTCGTGTTGATCCACCTTTCCGTCCTCGATCAGTTTCAATACTGTAAGTAACTTGGTCATAATCATTAAATCCAACTCATCCTTGAGAACCTTGTTGAAAATATCCGTATATTGATTAAATAAAAAAGGGCAAGCGGTCTCACATATTTCTTTGAATGCACCGGGATCCTGATTACGCAATTCGGCATTTGCCGTTTTCAACTGTTCCATTCTACGCACATCGTCGCGTATAAGAACGCTATGTTTCAATTTGCGAATGTTTTCCGTGTTGTTTTCACACTCCATCTCGTCTATGAGTTTCTTTAAGTTCAATCGTTCTTGGGAATCCATCTTTGTATTCATGACGTTTAAAAAGTATATATACACACTCGTTCTATGTTTATATTGTTCAAAATCGAATATAGTTTTACCAAAAACTATTGATGATATGTAGGACGTCATCTGGTAATTTACACGGATGATTCTCGAATATGTTGACTAATGTCTCTGCTGTCACGATATTGTCTGCGTCCATGTGGAAATTCGTCACGCCTCTTTGTTCATCGCATTTGTGACAGATCATGATGTTCGTTTGTTGTATTCCATATAACCCAAGAAAGTTTGCACGAAAATGGCGAATAGAACCATCATTGTTTTGTTTACAGAACAAATACCGTTCATGTTTTCTTAACTGCGTCAAATCCATTTATTTTGGGTTGATTACACGTGGTCGTCGAATCAAAACGAATCAATTTTTCAGCTTTCATATATTTAGCCGTTTTTTTTCTATGCAATTATCTATAAGAAGTATGAAAACGAATTATGCGTATTTAACCGTGGCAATCGTGTTCATCCTTGTCATTGCGTTCTCGTTGACCACTTCTGTGTCGTATGTTCCTTACCACAAAAACACATTTTTTTCGACGGAGTTCCCCTATGAAGGTTTCCATGGAATGGAATACGGAAACACTGCTGGAAACGTGGTTGATAGTTACACATCACATGTAATTAATAGCGAAAGCGTCGACTGCAAAAAGGTCCATGGGTTCGACGGGCTATTCTGCAAACCTTATTCGGCCGATAACCAATTGGATATCTATTCCCAAGCGAAGGGTGATGTATCATGCATTGGGTCGAGTTCCTCATTGTCGAACTCGAAAGGTGGATTGTGTTTAGACGCGAAGCAAAAGTCGATGCTTACCACGCGTGGTGGAAATGCTACCGGAAAAGATTACGAAATTGGCAAATAGATGTTGATGGAACGTTTTTTTCTTATTGTTTCAAATAAGAAAAAATTGAAAATATATATAGACCTATCCCTTATAGAAAACTAAACATTTGCACATTCAAAACGCCTACTTCGTGGGCAGTTATGAATGAGCGAGGTGATGCTGATTGCGCATTTAAAATGCGCAATGGTGCAAAAACAATGGAAGGCAAAGAAGACGTGAATATCATGGCACGCGTAAAATCGTATTTGGAAGCGATACCCCAACAATATCAAAACCATGACTATTCTGAGATAAACAAGCGTGTGGATGCCTATGTAAAACAATATTGCAGGCACGATGTTGTTTGTGACACGGTGGACATTGACCTGGAACATAGCAAAACCATTTATTATTGCGAGACGTGTTTGAGAACATTTACGATAGACCAAATATATAAAGAAATATCATCGGAAATCAATTATTCGCGAAATGTGTGTGACATGTTTCTATTTTATAAGGAACGGTTGTGTAAAATAGAAAATGTGAGACGAGTCTATGGTGTTATCGAGTTCGATTGTTCTCATGACGAGGACAATTTACAAACGCACAAGACGTATTCTCTTGGCATTTCTGTGCTTGCGGGTTGTCGTTTCGAGGGGAACGTATTATGGTTGGCGAAACAAAAATCGTCGTAATCGCATGGATGCTCAAAAAATTGACGATGAAAGCTATTGTTTCAAGCATTGAAAACAATGGTATCCGCGAATATTGTGAAAGCGGTGCCCGTTCGGTTTATCAAGAACAGTATTTTGCCGGTGTGCAATACATGCGTGTTTTTCGAACCCATGGTTCCCAAATCTATGAAAGCGCCGAGATGTAATAAATTTGGTGAAAAAAACATTATTACAGGAAAGATCACGTATGAAGTGGCTGAATATTGCCGACAAAACCAAAACTTGTGTGGAACAGTAGGCAATTATTACGTGCAAAATACATAACTACAATTGTTATACGTAGGTCAGGATAGGGTCTTTTCCAAGAATTTGGAATTCTCGCACCAGACCGGGCGTTTCCAACCACGCATTGTAATAGACAGAAATGGTAATATGTTTGGTTCGATCCATGGTTTTGAACCAGGTAAAGCCATATCCTTTTTTTTCACCAGTGAAACGGTCATGATCCAATACCAAAACCTTGGGGAGTTTTCGAAGAAGTTTATATCGCGAATCACGTCTTGATATTTGGCGCATATATTTTCCGTTACGCTCTCGAATTTCACCGGTAAACAATTTCAAAACCGGAATAAGATCACTTGGTAATCGCGATTCGAGAACATGCGGCATTTTTGCAATGATTTTTGGGTTAGAAATTGCAATCCATAGTTATGAAAAAAGATCTTCAATTTTTCATAAAAAATATACATCATGTAGTTATGATCTTGTTTATGGATTTACTATATATATTATATTATATTACACATACATTGCTAACAAACTTTGGTTACGTCCCGCATCATTCTTAATCAACGCGTCCACCTCCTTCTTTTCTACTGTAAACGGAAATGTCACCTTCAATTCCAAATCCTTTCCGAACAATGACGTATCTGCCTTCATCAGTCGGAACAAATTCAGCTTGGTGTAAATAATCTCCAAACAGCGCTTTAGATTACGCACGCCGGACTCATCCTTTGTGAGCGCCTCGTTAGACACAATATATTGAATGGTCTCGTCTGGTATAATTACATCCGCTTCGTTGAAATTCACTTGTTCCCGGATCTTCGGTAACAAATAGTTTCGCGCAATCACCGTCTTTTCCTTTGCGTCATACCCCTTGGTTTGGATATGATACATACGGTCTCGCAAAATGGGGTTAATCTTGGATGCGTCATTATAACTGAAGATAAACAGACACTTGCTAAGATCAAAATCGATGTCTGAGAAATACTTGTCATGAAACTGACTATTTTGTGACGTATCCGTAAGATGAGTCAGAATACCCACAATCTCCTCTCCGCGAGGCGTGTCACTAATCTTATCTAACTCATCAAAGTAAATGACTGGATTCATGCACTTACTGTCGATGAGGATTTGAACGATCTTCCCCCAAGAACTACCTTCGTAGGTATACGAATGCCCTTCTAGGAAACTCGCATCGCCTGTTCCACCGAGCGCAATGAATGCAAACTCTCTGCCCAAAATCTTACTAATTCCCTCCTTTACAATCGAAGTCTTACCGGTTCCCATGGGACCATGAATTGCAATCGCTGAACCAAGCGCTCCAGGATTCGCAATCCACTGTCCGATCAACTGCATGACCTGAATCTTGGCATCGTTGAGTCCATAGACACAATCATCGAGGGTGTTCTTGGCGGTTTCCATGAATTGGTGGCAAACATCCACCCCGTCACTCATCTTCACGTCAAGGTTCTTATAGATACCGAATGGGATTCGCATAAAGGTGTCGACCCAATTCTTGATCTTGTAATATTCATTGTCACCCGGGTCCATCGACCGAAGCACATTTAGCTTCTGCAACGCCATGGCCTTGAATTTTGCGGGCATCTTTGAATCCAACAACGAGAGTCGGTAAGGCTTTTCAACAAACATGTGCTGATTGATTTCCTTTAGGTCGCGCATCACACGAAGTTGCTCCTTGTTCGACAACTTCTTCTTGAAATAGTCAATTTCATTGGTGCGCTTCTTTTCCGTATGGATAAGTTTATGGTAAGTTCTTGCGTTCTTGGTTCTCGCTTTCTTTACCAACTTCTTAATGGATCGGTTGCATTCATCGATGGCATTTCGAAGAATCTTGCTCTTTGGCTTTTTCTTCAACTGATCGTTGAGCGACTTCTTCGTCTCCACCAATTCCATGTATTCCTGCTCCGCATCGACGACCTCACTTTCCTTTGAAGAATCCGACTTATTATGCTCTTTGTTTGCGCGCTTGGACTTGGACTTCTTCACCGATGGTTTCGATTCCTTTTGTTCGGCGGGTTCGTCGAGCGGAAGTTCCACCTTTTGGTAAGTTTCCTTCATGAAAGCTTCCTCGTCATCACTGTTGCAATCCAAATCATCATCGTCTTCGTCATATTCATCCTCCTGGATGCCACCGTCACCGTTCAACGAAAACACGATCTGAAAATTGCCTTCGTTTTCACCGAGTTCCTCGTCGTCTTCGAACTCACCCTCGTCCTCCTCCTCCTCGCTCTCCTCTTCTGAATCCTCTTCCTGCTTTTTACGTCTGCGCCCAGCCTTGCTCTTCGTCTTCTTGTCCTTCTTTCTGCTACCGGCACGACGCTTCTTTGGCAGATCGTCTTGAATCGCCTCTTCGATTTGACTTTCGACCTTGTTTTGCATATACTTGGACGGGAAAATCTTTGCGAGCATTTTTTGCAATGCATGTCGATCCAAGTCCTCTTCCTCCTCCTCTGCATCAGCTTCCTCCTCGTCCTCCTCTTCGCTATCCTCGTCCTCCCACTCCTCTTCGTCGTCATCTTCCTCTTCCTCCTCGTCATCGTCCGATTCGATCACTGTTCTTCTGCGGTTTACATATTTCTTGGATTTAGGTGGAATATACTCCGAATCACTGTCGGAATACAAGGTCTCGCTTTCCGAATCGTCGTCCGAGTCCGGCTTGTTTTTCTTGAGGCGCCTCTTGTTGTCGCGCGCGTTCTTGGTGTTCTCGGCAAACTTCTTGGACGGCATACTTTATAAAACAATCTGGGGTTGTAAATTTATCCACAAAATGTTGGTAAAATTATGTTTCAATTTTTTTCATTCACAGGTTTTCCAAGTTTTTATGGGTTTTGGTAGTTGGTAACAAAAATAGTTATCCACGTTTCCGTGAAAAAAATTGAATCTTGAAAGAATAAATATAAACACTAATATATAGTTACACTTTAATGTCGGGAATAAAAATGAATGAACACAAACCGTCTTCCAAGATCATCGGCGTTCAATTTAGTATCTTGTCGCCAGATGAGATTCGGAGGAATTCGGTTGTGGAGGTAACATCCAGAGACACGTATATCAATAATAAACCCGTCATTGGTGGATTATTTGATCCGCGAATGGGCGTCCTGGAACCCGGTATTATTTGTCCCACCGACGGATATACCTATATCGACACGCCCGGTTATTTCGGTCATATTGAAATGGCAAGACCAGTGTTCTTCATTCAACATATCAAGGAAATCATAAAAATTTGCAAATGTGTTTGTTTTAAATGCAGTAAGTTACTTGTCAATAAGAATCAACATCGACATGCATTGGAATATTCTTCCGAACAGCGTTGGGATTATGTAACCGCCCTTTCTGCCAAAGTGAAACGTTGTGGTGATACCACCGACGATGGATGTGGTTGTAAACAACCGGACACATTGCGTCTCGAAGAAATTGCTACCATCCAGGCAGTTTGGAAAAAGATGGACTCGGACAGTGAGGGCGAAAAGGATTATATTGTTCGATTTACGCCGGAGATGGTTCTCAAAATTTTCAAGCGCATATCGGATGAAGATATTCATTTTATGGGATTCAGCCCACTTTGGTCGAGACCCGAATGGATGATTTGTCAAGTTCTTCCCGTTCCTCCACCCGCAGTTCGTCCGTCCGTAAAACATGATGCACAGCAACGAAGCGAGGATGATTTGACACATATTTACAGTAATATCATTAAAATGAACCGTGATTTGGCTGACAAAATTGCGAACAAAGCATCGCCCAATGTGATTGAAAATCTCACCAAGGTTCTTCAGTATTTTGTGGCGATGATTGTAAACAATAAAGTAAAGGGGGCAATGCCGATGGCGCAACGGTCCGGTCGCCCGTTACAGTGTATCATGGGTCGTCTGAATAGTAAAAATGGACGTATCCGAGGCAATCTTATGGGAAAACGTGTGGATTTCAGCGCCCGCTCGGTCATCACGGGTGATCCCAATTTGTCGATTCGACAATTGGGTGTGCCGAAGAAAATCGCCATGAATATTACCAAACCGGTAGTGGCGAATGATCGCAACCGTGATTACCTTATGAAATTGATACAGAATGGCCCGGAAGTTTACCCGGGTGCCAAAATATTGGAGAAGAAGAATGGAGAAAACATCTCCTTGCGATATGTGGACCGTAGTTCCATTCGCTTGGAAAATGGTGATGTTGTGCATCGTCATATGATTGATGGAGACGCGGTGTTGTTCAACCGACAACCCAGTTTGCATCGACCATCGATGATGTGTCATATCGTGAAAGTCATGAAGAAGGGAGATACCTTTCGAATGAATGTCGCTGATGAACTTGCGTTAGCAACAGGGAGCGTGAAAAGCGTGTTACTCCCTAGTCTTCCTGGAACTATTTGTTCCAGGTAGGCGAAATACCTTGATGCGGGAAACCCCTTAGAGCCTTCACTACCACTCATCTTATGGAAACTTAGATGAGGACCACAGTTAATTGCTGTTTACAATGGTAATAATGTGAAGGATTGGGCAATCCGCAGTGTTACTGTCTACGTCCGCTATGGTAGGATATGACAGGCATTCAACGACTGAACGGGTGTTGGTGAACGATGAAGGATTAGCCATCCGGAGTTTGCTTAAGATACAGTCTGGTCCTGACTCGAAAGATCAGGTGAGCAAAATGCTCTATAAAACACAACGACCAAACCATACAATGCCGATCAACTTACCACTGCATTTATGCAGTCGTGGTTATAAATCACCGTCGAGGTTGGCAACAGGAGGCGTGAAAAGCGTGAAACCTCCTAGTAAGTAAATTATATAATTGTTGTGGGAAAATACATAGAATATAGAATTACCACAACAATTTATTGATTTATTTGCGAAACACCTTGTTGTCGGGAATCCCCTAAAGCAATCACTACCACTCACATCTGGAAACTTATGTGAGGATCTCGGTTAATAGCCGATCCCGAAGGTAATAATGTGATTGATGAGTCCAGCTGACCACCAATGGTCGAACCCTGGATAAAATGGGCAATCCGCAGTGTTACTGTCTACGTCCGCTATGGTAGGATACGACGGGCATTCAGAGACTGAACGGGTGTTGGTGAACAATGAAGGATTAGCCATCCAGAGTTTGCTTAAGATACAGTCCGACCCCTTGGGAAACCTTGGGGGGTGACAAACATATATTTAGCCTGGGAAAAATTTCGATATTCGTTTTCGAAAAGTCCCACTGCATATATGCAGTCAAATCGTTTGACGGCGATGAAATGAATATGCACATGAGTCAAAACATATTAGCAGAGACCGAATTGCGCCACTTGGCCGCCATTCCTTACCAGATTATTAGTCCTGCAGGAAATGCGCCAATTATTGGCATTTACCAAGATTCTTTGTTGGGGTCTTACCGATTTACCCGACCCAATATAAAATTTTCACCGAGAGATGCTATGAATCTCCTAATGATGTATTCAAAGGTGGACGTGAAGGCATTGCGCGATGCCGGTGCCGAAATATCCAGTTTCGACATTCTTTCGCAGATCCTTGCTCCGATCACATTGAAATATAAGACAAAACTCTTTGACGAGGGTGAAGATGAGAAAGAGTCTAACAATATCCTTGAAATTCGAAATGGAAAATATATCCGAGGCCAACTCGAAAAGTCCGTATTGTCATCTACGACGAAAGGCATTTTACATCGTATTTGCAACGATTTCGGCAACTTCCAATCGGCCGATTTTATCGATGATCTTCAAAACGTGGTTACGGAATATATGAAGACGAGTTCATTCAGTGTTGGCATTAGCGATTTGATTGCCAACACAAAAACACGTGATAGTATTATTGAAATTATCGCGGACCAAAAGCAAAAAGTAAAAACCCTGATCGACAAAGTGCATCTCGGTATTTTCGAAAACAATACCGCAAACACAAACATGGCCCAATTCGAAACGAATGTTGGAAATACATTGAACGATGCCACGAACCAAGCCGGTAAGATTGGTTTGAAATCGTTGAACAAAACGAATCGTTTCGTCATGATTGTGAACTCGGGATCCAAGGGTTCCCCTATTAATATTTCACAGATGATTTCTTGTCTGGGACAGACGAGTGTGGACGGAAAACGCATTCCGTATGGGTTTGACAGCCGAACTCTCCCGCATTTCAGTAAGTTCGATGACAGTCCGAATGCCCGTGGGTTTATTGAAAACTCTTATATTTCGGGATTAACTGCTCCCGAACTCTTCTTCCACGCCATGGGTGGTCGTATTGGTCTTATTGACACCGCGTGTAAGTCTGTTACGTGGGAGACACCAATCGTTATTCTTGAAAACAATAAGCCCAAATATATTGAAATTGGGAAGTGGATCGATGCACAATTGGATGCCGAGCCGGAAAAGGTGCAACATTTCACGGAACGCCAGATGGAATTAATGAATATCAATAACGCATATATTCCCACGACAGACGAGGATGGAAACGTAAGTTGGGGTGAAATTACTGCGATTACTCGTCACGATCCCGGTAAGGAATTGTATGAAATCAAAACTTCGGGCGGCAGAAGCGTCATTGTGACCGAATCCAAGTCATTATTAATTTGGGATAAAGAAACGAAAAAATTAAAGGAAACGTCCACGCCAGATATTAAAGTGGGTGATTTTGTTCCCGCCACGGGCGAACTTTGTGAACCCCCGATTGTTTTGACACACATTGATATTTCCGAATATTTACCAAAGACGGAATATATTTATGGTTCTGACTTTCACATGGCAGTCAACATGATGAACAGCGCAATGGAAAATAAACATAAGATAAAGGCCGGATGGTGGGTCGAGAATAATGGGAAGAATTTCACGCTTCCTTATACGAAAAAGGCATCGGTTCAAAGAGCATGTGTCCGTTCCGATGTGGATAAAATTCAGCCAGGATTTGTTTATCCTTACGGCGCAATTCGCAAATCCTCGTTTATTCCGGAAAAGTTTGCATTGAGCGAAGAAAATGGGATATTTGTTGGACTGTTTTTGGCAGAAGGAAACTGCCACGATTGTCATATTACAATTACCAACAACAATGAAAACATTCGGTCGTTTGTGCGGGCATGGTTTGACAATCATAGCATTTCTTATGACGAACGTTCCCGCATCAATAAGATTGGTGGTTTAACCACGACGATTACCGGCGCATGTTCTGTGCTTGAAAAGTTCTTGACCAAATGGGTTGGGCATGGCGCCGCGAACAAGCACGTTCCAACAGAGGCCTTTGTTGCACCCGAATGTTTTATTGTCGGATTGTTAAACGGATATTTCTCTGGCGACGGTTATGTCACCAAGAATTCGATTGAAGTGGGGTCTGCATCCAAACGAATGATTGAGGGCATGAATATGCTATGCACGCGTATTGGCGTCTATGGTAAAATGTCGACCTATCAGATGAAGGCGAACAATTTAAAGACAAAAAACATCAAACCCACGCATCGTTTGACGATTCGCGCGCAATGGGCGAAGTTGTTTACAGAGAAGGTGTGTCTGATGGAAGAAACCAAGGACAAAAAGATGAGATCCTATTCGTGGTGCAAAAATCAAAGAAATGTCGAACCATATAACAATATTGTCTTGGATGAAATCATTGAAATAAACCCTATAAGCATCGAAAACCACCCGAAAGTATATGATTTGACCATCCCGTCCACGCTCAATTTCGGCATTGCGAACGGATTACAAGTGAGAGACACCAGTCAGACTGGGTATATCCAGCGCAGATTGATCAAGGGCCTCGAAGATTTGAAGGTCGAGTATGACATGACCGTTCGAAATAACAAGGGGAAAATCATTCAATTCGCCTACGGCGACGATGGTTTTGATTCTATGCGAACGGAGAATCAAATTATGCCTCTTGTCGGAATGAGCACAGAGGATATTTATTTGCATTATGATATTCTTGGCGTGAACGAAAACCAAACCGAATTGATTTCGATTTATACCAAGGGAACGATTTCGCGCATGAAAAAACAGCGCGATGCAACGAAACAGAAGGGTCAATCCTATATTGAAAAAATGTTGGACGCACGCAAACATATTGTGGAAGCCGTATTCCGTCACAAAAATGAAAACACGGTGAAACTCCCCGTTTCTTTCCAACATATTATTGCCAATACGCAGGGGCAACTCAATTTGAATTCGAATTCCATTGTTGATATTACCCCCTTGGAGGCGTATGAATTAATCGAAGAATATTTTGAGAAATTGAACCGGATTCTATACGTGAAGCCAACAACGCTATTTGAAATCATGTATTTCTACTATTTAACACCCCGTGATCTATTGGTTCATAAGCGTTTTCACAGAAAGGGGTTGATCCTACTCTTGGAGACGGTGCTTTTGAAGTATAAACAAGCGATCGTTCATCCTGGTGAAATGGTGGGCGTTGTTGCTGGTCAGTCTATTGGGGAACCTACAACGCAACTCACACTCAACTCGCTCGTATATGCAGCGGAAATTTCCGTGAAAAATTCCAAAAATGAAATTCTCAGGCTAAAAATCGGGGAGTTTACCGAATCCTGTATGAAAACCTCACAAAAAATAGATTATATGTCAGATAAGGACACTACTTATGCTGAGCTTTCTGAATATTATGAAGTTCCATGTGCAGCGGAAGATGGACAAACGGTATGGCGTCGCATCGAAGCAGTAACGCAACATCCTGTGGTTAATGAAGACGGCACGAATACCATGTTGAAGGTGATAACGAAGGGTAACCGCGAAGTGATTGCCACCAAGGCAAAGTCTTTCCTTCAACTTATTGATGGAAAAATACAGAGCGTAAATGGTAAGGATTTAAAGGTGGGTGATTACCTGCCTGCTTCTAGAAAACCATTAGAATATACGGAACGATTCGACCTCAATTTGCGCGATATCCTACCTCCGTCGGAGTATCTCTATGGGACGGAATTGGCAAAGGCCAAAGAGGTTATGCATGAGACACACTGGTGGAAAAATCATGCAAATAAAACCTTCGTGCTTCCTCATAGCAACAATAGATGTGTTCTTCCTCTATTCAAGGAAAATGCCGGAAAAGGGAAAACGCCAAACAAATCCCAGTATATCAAGCCGGGTCATGTGTACATGAAAAGCATGGGTTCGTGTAATTACACGATTCCCGAAACGATTCCATTGAACTATGAGTTTGGTTATCTTCTTGGTGCCTATGCGGCAGAAGGATCTTTGACGAAGCATAAGTTATCAATCGCCAATATCAACGATGATTATTTGAAGCCCATTGAAGACTTCTGTGCCAAATGGAATATTAACAATAAAAAGTATAAGCGTTTAAATCGCGGGGGAGACGGATGGACAAGCCAAGAATTAAAGATTGACAGTAGCATCCTTTGTAAAATTATCGAGAATCTATGCGGCAGACATAGCGATAAGAAGAAAATCGCATCAACGATAGTATTTTCCAACCGTCAGTGTATCCTTGGATTCTTAGACGCGTATATTGGTGGAGATGGTTCAATTGCAAAGAAAATCAATAAAGATGGGTCCGTGCGCATCTCCGATATTAAAATGTGGTCATGCTCTAGAGATATGCTTACGGATGTAATGGTGATGCTTAGAAATGTTGGCGTTACGAGTCATATTTATAAAATCCAAGCAAGAAAGGCGAATGAGCATTCGATTCAACATAAGAAACAATCTTATAGCCTCGATGTGAAAAATAGACAAGCACAAAAGTTGGCTGGCGCATTAAACCTCACCATAAAGGAGAAGCAACAACGTCTCGAACTATTATTGAAACAGCAATACTTTAAGTATGAATATTCTCTTGAAGATACGAAAGTGCCAAATACGATCGAGGGTAAACTCGTCATGGAACCTCGCGCCGGTAGATTCTTAGACCTCGAATTTGATCAAATTGTTTCCATTGAAGAAGTGCCGAATACCACACCCTATGCCTATGATTTGACAGTGGAGGACACCCGCAATTTCGATTGTTACAATGGTTTATGCATGAGAGACACGTTTCATTTGAGTGGAGTGGCATCAAAGGCGAACGTCACACAAGGTGTGCCCAGAATTGAAGAATTGTTACGTATTACGCGCAATCCCAAAAAAGCATCGCTTACTGTTCATTTGAAACCCATTGACGAAACCGACAAGGAAAAGGCACAGCAATTTTCCAACATGTTAGAACACACCAAACTTATGGACGTGATTAAATCCGTGCAAATCTATTTTGATCCCAATGATAATGCATCTACCATCGTGGAAGATCATCTGTTGTTGGAACAATATTTCGAATTTGAAAATTTGGTAGAGGATTGCATGGAGAAAACTCCCGATAACAAGACATCGCGATCAAAGTGGATTATTCGCATGGAAATTGATGCCGAAACATTGCTTGAGAAAAACATTACGATGGACGACATTCATTTTGCCATTCAAAATAGTCATGGGAACGACATCTCCTGCATTTACAGCGATTATAATGCGAACAATTTGGTGTTCCGCATTCGTTTGAATAGTAGCATATTTATGAAGACGAAGAAACAAAAGGGCATCCCAGACACGCTCGACCAATCGGACGAAATCTATATGCTCCGTAACTTCCAAGAAGCCATGTTGAATAACATTATTTTGCGAGGCATCGATGGTATTCGTAACGTGATTCCTCGAAAACTACAGAATTACCTTACCAAGGAGGAGGGGAAATATGTTCGCAAAGACGTGTGGGTGCTGGATACCACCGGCACAAATCTAATTACGGTCTTGGGTATGGATTATATTGACGCAACGCGAACCTATAGTAATGACATTCGTGAGACGTTTGATATTCTTGGCATTGAAGCAGCAAGACAAACCATTGCGAATGAATTGGATGAGACGATGGGCTTTTCCGATGTGTATATTAATTATCACCACACAAGTTTGCTTTGTGACAGAATGGCATGCAATATGAACATGGTTCCTATATTTAGATCGGGCATTTTGAATGATGATATCGGTCCCCTTGCCAAGAGTAGTTTCGAAACACACACGGAAGTGTTATTGAATGCGTCCAGACATGCCGAACTTGACCACATGTCCGGAATATCAGGAAGTGTTATGATGGGACAGATGAGCAAGGCTGGCACTGGTGCGTTCCAGTTAGTGTTAGATATGAACGCGATTCGAAACATGGATGATGTTGAAGTAGACATTCGCAATAAGAATGAGGAAATCGAGAAGATGTTTGGTAAATTCGAGGACGCAACAGATGCGTGCAATAAGTCGAATGTGGAAATACAAAACAATTTATCGGCCATTCGTCCAAACGATGCCGGTGCATGTGTGACAACCGATGATGGGTATGATGTCGGATTCTAGTTGTAAAAACAATGCGTGCGCTAATAATAACAATATATTTTTTCATTGTGATAAAAAAATATAGACAATTGGTCAAGGGTTTACATGTCAACCTCAACATAGGACTTCAAATAGGTGTCGATCGATTGCATATTCTGAATATATAATGGATTATCGAGCATGCGGGTGAATCCCTTCAATTCGTTTAATTTCATCGGTTGGGAAATGTATTGATATGCAGGATACCCGCGCGTCTCGCGACGTAAATATTCGGTTGGTGACCGAATAAAATAAAACGCGTCTCCCCGATCTCCACCCATCAATAACCATTTCATATTTCCCTCCAACATGTGCAATTTCGTAGCAGAAAAGAACACAATCGGCAAATTTAACTTGGAAGAGGCGAGAACCCAGTAGTCAAAGTCCGTCAAAAAATACTCGTCGCTCATTATTATATCTTCGAGCGTGGTTTGATTTTTTTTGACGCGATCCATCATGGTCTTTTTTCCCTGCTTAGATAGTATTTTCAGTATTGAGGATTTGTGGGTTTCAATGTGCGGCGCATACGCGTCGAATAAAAGTTGTGAAACATTCGCAATCGTAATTCTGCGATCCAACTTTTCTTGTAATATTAGAATGGCAATATAATACGTGGTCGCCCGGTGCGATTTCAAAACGAATTCCTTTGTCGCTGGTGGAAACATTTTCACCCAGTAACTCGCTGCATTTCCTTGCACCGAAGATAAACGTTCTTGTATCGAATCCTCACTGAAATCTGGATTCGATGTTTCTTCCTCCTCCTCATCTTCGTTGCCTACTTCTTGCACAACACGATTCGAGTATTTTTGTGTTTGGATTGGATTTGCATATTCATACGGAATCGTTTTCACATAAGAATTCATTTCAAAGGGTATTAAATCGTCGAAATAATCACCCATCAATAAGGTTTGTAAAAGAATAAACTCGTCGCTCTGTATGCGATATTCAAATGAGGTAATATTCAAATATTTTTTGGTATCTAACATGAAAAGGCGAACACGTTGGTAACGCAATAGTTCGTCGGCCATTCTCAAATAATACCGCTTTTCATTTTCTTGCTGATTCAACAGATTTTTACGAGGAATAAACAGAGAACAGGCACCATTGTCCTTCGTAATACAATAGTTTTTTTTCGAACATCCATCGGTATTGGATATACAAGACGATATTTCAGAAATATTATCCAACAACTCGCTCGGCAAATCCCCAAATGATATTGCGTTTTCACATAATTCGCGCAACAATTTTTCGAGTTTTGTTAATTTTGTGCGATATAAGAAAGAAACATTCTTCAAAATAGACACAATCTGTTCTCTTCGTTCTCTATTTTCACGTTGGTGTAGTAATATACGGACAGTGCTTCGGAATGCAATATAGAATTGTGTCTCTAGCTTTATTTTTTTGGTCGTTTCAATGCGCTCCATATCTTCGGATTTACTTGTAGCAAACACTTTATCTGCCAATAGATAATTTGTTCCCGCGAGTTCTTCTATGCCATCTTGTATGTCATTTGATATTGGCGGATCGACTGGAACAAATTGGTTCGTTTCCGTGAGTATTCCAACGATCATATCATCTTCTATTACACGAAACGCGGGTTGGGACAACACTTTTTTCGAGGACAGTGTTCTCAAAAAATCCCGCGTTTTTGTATACGACGACCACTTTACATCATCTGAATATATAGTCTCTAGATTTGGAAGCGCTACGGAAGGAAAACAGGGAACCAAGACATCATGTGAAAGAATGCCAATGATTTTACCTCGATAATTTGATACCTGCTTATCAATGTCATAATTTGCATCTTTCAGAGCGCTATACAATTGCATCAACGTTATATTTTTTTTATATTTATATACACGGGGCATGCTTTCCATGGGGGAACAGTGGCGACTCGTTGTTTTCTCGATCATGGATAATACGTGCTGGATGCTATCGATACTATCATAATCAAACCACTTTGTAATTTTTATTTTTCCTTCGGTTTGTGTCGAATCTGTCAATACATAGATGGGTTCATAGTATTTATCGCGCTTCAATAAGATGACGGTTTTCTTTTTGGGATCAAATAATGTTTCGGCATAAGAATTCGTAGGACAAAGCATTTGAATATTATCTGTAACATCATTATCTACAATTTCTAAAATCACTAGATTTATACCATGCGTAAATAATTTCGGATTGGGCAACGTGATAAAGTCCCAAAGATACGTGTGGTCAATGATCGCGTCTTTATCGGTTATAAACGTCTTGAAATTTTCCAAGGAAGCAACCGTGTCTTCGAAAAAGTCTCGCTCGGCTTCTTTTTTCATATCTATGGTTTTGTAAAACTCAGACGCGTAATATTGCACGATAGTTTCTTCTTCCAAATGGTATTTTTTGGGTTGAAACATGGAGGCCAAGGAGCCATGGTGACATTTTACATATAGATCTAGAGACATTGCATCTTTTAATAGTGTTCGCATATCATCTATGGACAATGCGTTTGTGTTTTTCGAAAACCCATAAATATCAGAAATACATGACAAAAAAGATTGTTGGTTAGAGGGCTGCACCCCATACCGTAAAAGCGTTGGGCTATCCTCCACAAGTTGTGCGTTATTTTTTTTATTCATAGAAAGAGAGTTGTCCGTTTGCAAAAATAACTCTACGACCAATGGCAAATAGCCCCAACGATCTTGTGGGATGGGAAATTTATCATGTCCCATAATATAATAATTAAAGCCTTTCTCCTGTTTTTTACCCTTTTTATCCCCAGTGGGTTGCGTTGCTCCACATTTTTCACGTAATTCGATTTGACTTTTCGAATTCCAATTTTTAAAGCAACAGGGTATGCAATATCCTTTTGGGTGTTGCTCTTTTTTCATAAATCCTGGGTTATAATTCACATAATTTCCCTCACTGTCCTTATGATAGCCAGCATTATCTGTGAATTCATGGACATTTCCTTTGCAAACACCCTGTTTTACCTCATCTTCTGTCAATGTGGTGTTTGATGTCGTGCACCAATATCGAGGACAAATATACCAGTATTTTTTATCTGGATTCGTTCCGTATTCAATTGCGTTGGTATACGAGCCTGGATGTTCACGATCGATTTTCTCCTTTTCTTCTTTTGTCAAAATGACAGGTTGACGACTTATATTTGCAGGGCAAACGCGAGAATATGCCCCATATGGTTTTTCGGCAGTAGATAAAAAGAGCGTGGGTTCCAGATTCCTCATTTTACGATAAAATATGTTTGAATCATCTGCTACGTCGCGTTTTGTTTGTCGACCACTTCCTCGCAATTCAACGACCGGTTCACCCTCTGCTTCACCCTCTGCTTCACCCTCTGCTTCACCCTCTGCTTCACCCTCTGCTTCACCCTCTGCTTCACCCTCTGCTTCACCCTCTGCTTCACCCTCTGCTTCACCCTCTGCTTCACCCTCTGCTTCACCC
>Ga0214921_10000850_pt1 | contig 54423 bp, 52 predicted proteins | sample LL1505_MetaG_FD_177992 | JGI IMG/M metagenome (GOLD analysis project Ga0214921, IMG submission 177992) | Freshwater microbial communities from Lake Lanier, Atlanta, Georgia, United States - LL-1505 | ecosystem: Environmental > Aquatic > Freshwater > Lake | place: USA: Georgia | collected... | reverse complement strand
TAGACCTGAATTCATATTGGCGGCATACCACAGAAGAGGTAGCCTCGTACTAGGAGGTGATCCCTCGTCTACATTAAAGCCCCCCGGGAAACCGAGGGGCTTTAGTGTCTCTCTGGCAGCTAGAGAAGATCCGAGTTATTGGGGTGCACTACTCCAAGTAGGGGTTGAATCTTTTTATCCTCATCGGGACCATCCCATTCAACATCATCCCAAAGGAGCTGGTCAATTTCAGGAAGAGAATCAACAAAAAATTTACCAATCAGGAAAACAGCGACAACGCCGACAATCATGCCGACGACTATAAAGATAATGACGTATTCCATTAGACCTCCACTAGACGATACTCAAGAACTTGTTCCCAACCAGATGGCCGCCAAATCCAGTATGTGTCGCTCCAGCCGCGCTCTTGCGCGTACTGGTAGGCAGCGTAAAATTCACTCGATGCCAAGATCACCTGGTTGCGTTCCATGGCACTAATCTACCACATTATTGAGCCCCAAGTGAATTCCGAGATCACAACCTCCGCTTTACAAGAGCGGCGCTCTGCCTTTGAGCTATTAGGGCAGAATCTAGAACTCTAAAAGATCGTCGTCGCCATTGGAGAATGCTTCTTCATCGTCTAAGACAATCTCCGCAACGTCAGCAAGTAGGGTGTCGAGGTGCTTTTCAATGACACACTCGCTCTCTTCACCGTTGATTGAAACTTGCGCGACCCAGTCAGGGCCGTCTTGATAAATATCAACGCGATATGTGTGTGGACTACTCATAGAAAAAGTTTATCACAAGAACATTCGAAGGATTGCTTGCGCCATTAGAGGAGGCACAGCATTTCCAATCTGCAAGAACTGGTTAGTCTTAGTTCCCTGCCACTTAAAATCACGCGGGTAACTCTGCAGTACTCCCGCCTCTTCCACGGTAATACGAGTTGACTCGGCATAGCTGTTGTCTTTGGCGTGGATGCTCGGTATAAACGTACCATCCGCGAGTGCATATTGAATCGTCTTGCGAGCGCCGGAACCGCCTTGAAGTCCTCGACCGACTGCGTTCGATACGGTCATGGCAGGACGACTTACGAACCCCCACTTGAGCGCATCAAACATGCTGTGCCAGCGAGCAGACTTGGTCTTTGAGTATGGTCCGTCCGTCCGAGCAGACCTAGGCTTTGTTGCTTCGACTTCATCACGACGAGCAATCAGAACAGCTCGCTTGCGAGTCTGAGGTACGTTGTACTCCTCGGCGTGGAGGTTTCCCGTCCATACAGAGTAGCCCATCTCTTCCATGGCCGCACCACATGCAACCCACACAGGAAGTACCGGAGGCACCTGCTCGAACACAACGTACATCGGTCGATCTCGCCACACGTGAGCAAGAGGAGTAAGTACGAGTGCCGTACGCGGATCAGTGAGCGTAGTGAGCTCGTGTAGTGCAACTGGGTCTTTATAGACACCAGTAGAAATAGCAGACAATACTTCTTCTAGTGCCTTGCGTCCATCTCCATCTCCGGCTACCGAAAAGGTCTGGCACGGAGGAGAAGCGATCAGAATGTCGTAGTCCTCTTGGAACGAGGAGTCAAGAAGTCCATTCCACACGTCGTTGTAGATGGTGGTCATGCCGTTAGCTGCTCGAGTGGCTACCGCATCAGGCATAATCTCGACACCCATTTCCTCGATGCCAAGCCATTGACAGGCTACGCCCCAGCCAGTCCCTGCGAAAAGATCAAGTGCTTTTGTCATTCTGCAAGTGTATCGCACCTTGCATCGAAGTCAAATTTAATACTTCTTCTTTCGAGGTTTATTGATCACGTGGCGCACGATTTCATCAATTGCACCATACAACATCACCAGACCAAATAAGGCTATAAGAGTCAGTACTCCATAGCCTATGAGCAAAGCACTGAAGTAGATAAATAGTGTCATTTTTTAACCTCCATTTTATGTACCAACTCTTGAAATTGAGGGTCCTCACTCAGATATTTAGATGCGTACCTGACAACTAATGTTATCAAAAGAATGTCGTCTAGCTGGCCGATCACTGGAATAAAGTCAGGGATCAAGTCAATTGGAGACAACAAGTAAAGCACTGATAAGAAAAGAATAATCTTAAGATGAAGTGGGACTTTCTTGGCTAACTCCCATGCCATACGCGCTTTACTCATCACTTGAGCGGTGGCTTAGGTAAGTGACCAGCACCATCAATGGTGTAGCGCTGGAAGAATGAAAACACAATGTCATCGCCCACCGGACGGGCGCGGCCTCGATCCCGCTGGAGGGCTTCCTCATAAGTAATGATGAAGTCACGGAACTCAACAATGTATCCGTTCTCTCGAGCAATCTTCTTGAGGTACGAGACATTGGACTTGTAGAGGTTGGTATTGTCAACCACGATGTCACGTCCCTCATACATCAACTGCTGAAGGGCCGCGTTGTGGATCCGGGTGATGATACTTTCGTCGACGTTATCTCCGTGCCCTGAGTTGAATACCATCCAGCGAATGTCATCACGATTGACCCGAGCTCGATTAGACGGATCTTGCGAGAGCCACTCAAGCGCCCATGTCGTCTTCCCGCTTGCGGGGATGCCTCGGCAGATGATCAGTTTTCGTTTGGTACTCATGTGTCCCTGTCTACGCTGGTGGAAGTTCGTAAAATGTCTCTTTACCGTGCTTGACCCTAATTGTCGGGTCCAGCATAATCTTGAAGCCATTGCGCCGTGCGTTCATGCACCACGAGTAATCTTCTCCTACATTTGTCATAAAGTCAATCTCAGGCCATTTGATGTGCTCGATCTTGAACCACGGTCGATCACACTTCTCGAACACACCCTGCTTCATTGCCACAAAGCCGAACCCAACACCAAACACTTCGACAGGGTCACTCTGCATGAAGAAGTTAGACTCATGTGTCGTGACCGGAAACTCGCCCTCAAGCTCTGGGTGGAACACACTACACGCAACAATCCCCTCCGGGGTGCTGGCGTAAAGTCCAGAAATTACGTCTTCGTCACTGTCCAAGATATGCATAAACTGCCACGACTCCCAGATGATGTCTGAGTCGATCCAGAAAATCTTGCCATAGGTATACTGACCAGAACCAACTTCACGCGTCTTCCAGTCATTCTCGTACTGATCAACGGCAACAAATTCTCGACCGCTGGGGATAAACGAAGACTGCTTGCTCAAGAAACGGTAAGTCAATCCCCGCTTCTCAAGTTCGCGGATGGTATCGACCAGACTCTGGACGTACTCAGCGTGAAGCATCTTCCCAGGCGTCGCAATAAGAACGTCGTAGTGTGGGATCACTTGATGTACTTCCCAGCGCCGTTTTTGTCAACAAACATTACGGGAGGAGAAGTAAACTTTCTTTTACGAGTGGTACCGCATGTAGCGCAGGTCACACTGTCAGTGTCATCGACACCACGAACGACCTCGATAACATCGTTGCAGGTCTCACAGGAGTAGTCATATGTAGGCATGGCCTTAGTCTATCATCAACTAACTCGGGTGCGTCGAGCCCGACGAGCACAAATAGGACATGCGGTAGCTTGCAGTCCTCGGCTGTAAATCGACGCCATCCACTCATGGCCGCACGTAGAGCAGACCCACCACGCTGCACGACCACTCCCAGCGGCAACGCTAGAGGGTAGAAAGTTATTACGCGGAGACCAATCTGAAATAAGATCAGGGCACCTAGTGACTAGATCATTGACGCCTGGTTGAAATGCTGTACCCATATGCCTCTAACATAGCACAAAGCCCCTACCGAAGCAAGGGCTTTGTTAACGGACTTCGAGGATTTGAACCTCTGCTCTCACTGTAGCCGCGCCTACCCTTGCGGACCAGTCCGTCTACATATAGTAGCACGAGGTCTAGCGTTCTGCAATCCTTTTCTTGAGGTCTGAGCTACTAATCCCACGAGTGTACGGAATATAGACCAACCCAATTCCTCGATCATCAAGCCAGTCCTGATCAAAGCCCATCTGACCGTAATAATCCTTCTTCGCCCAGTCAGAGCCAATCACGATGTAGTCCGGCTTCACAATATCAATCGTAATCTTAGAGTCAGCCCCGCCCACGTTAGGGATCACCTCGTCTACCCAACGACAGGCCATTAAAATTTCACGGCGCTCCGAGAATGTCATAGCAGGCGCATACCCACGATACGACGTGTAGAACTCGTCGGTGTTGAGAGATACCACCACGCGACCAATCTCGGAACAGCGCTTGAGAAGTCGAAAGTGCCCAGAGTGCGGGAGATCAAAGCTTCCGCCTGTGTAGACAGTAATGTCAGACATTAGTACTCAAATCGTTTGGTCATGAGGGGGTAGGCGGTCTCAAGTTCGATATATACCTTGGGGAAACTATGAGCCTTAGTATTCATTGTATGGTAGATAGCCCGCACCGCTTTTTCTGTATTACCTCGGAGAGTCTCCCAGTCGATGTATCGATCTTTAACCATATTGCACTCCCAGAGAGCTGTCTTAGTATCGTAACTTGTACCCTCTACTTCAAACATTTCTGTACTCATATCGCGGTAGATCTTCTTGTTGTTCATCAAGACCATAGCCGAGTAAACCCAGTCTAGGCAGTGTCCAGATATCATCTTGGAGAAGTCCATGAATCCCCTTTCCAGCATCCACTCATAGTAGTCGAGGAGCATCAGGGCCAGTTCTCGACGCATAGCCCAGTAGAGTCCATTGATATTTGTTGTAAGCAACATCTCAGGGTACATAGTAGAGGGAGCAATAGCCGTGGTCATGCCCGAACCACCGTCAGTAGGGAGGTGAGGTGACATGAGCCAAGTGTCTTGATCCTTTAGCATGTGGTCTTCGACCTTATGAACGAATGCTGGGAAGTCGTCGCACAGAATGTCTCCAGCACTAAATATAAATACATCATGCTCTGTGTACGAAAAGTCAACTAGCGAGTTATAGACGTGTCCAAAGTATCTAACGTCGTCTGCACGCTTCCATTTCACAAAGCGTTGCTCTTCAGTGCATCGATCCCAAATTAAATAGTCCAGACCACGCATTTGCTTTTCAAAGTCTCTAGTAACGTAAAGTCGATCATCCCACGCCACCGTGTAGCTCTTGCTCGTAAACTTTTCCACTACTTTAATCGTCCCATTAAAAAATCAATCTGATCATAGAGATCGTCTAGTGTCCCATAGTTGTGGAGAATCTTGTCAAATCGGTATCCCTCAAGATCAAATTCAGAAACGTGCTTGTTTGGAGCTTCAACTCCATCGCGCTCTACACGCCAAATCTGACCGCCAGCTTTACGGACGCGTTCCGCCTCATTCTGAAACCGAACATCAGCAAAGACAACCAACCGTTCCCCGTCGATTTCATCAAAAGTACGATTGACCCAAATATCTTGACCAAACATCTGCCGACCAACCTCGGTTCCCATGCGTTGGATGTAGCCACGAATGTCGGGACTGACCTGCTTCAGGTCTTCCCATCCAAACACGTCAACTGCCTCAGCCAGAGTAGATCCACCCATAGTGTCGTTATCCATAGGATCAACAATGCGAATTAGTGGGTTGAGCCGGACTAGTGCTTCCTTCATTGGAGTTGAGAATGAGACCTTCTGATGCCCGTACTTCAGGGAAATGTAGTCCGCAGCAGAGTCTTTACCCGATCGAGCAAATCCCGAGAGTCCAATGTATTCAATCATAGGGAAACTCTACCAGAGAGTCAATAACCTCAGAGTAGGGGATTTCAGCAATAAACGTTTTTTTATCGTCGACGCCAAAGGATAGAACTAGATCGTCCCCACGCCGGACAAGGCCAGCAACATATTCAATATGAGCGTAGCCAAAATTAAATTTAGGAGTCGTCGCCACGATCCGTCCCAACTTGTCATACCGGACAAACAGGTGTTCATACTTTCGCTCCCGCGACTGGACCATACTAAAAGTCTTATTGCTAAATACTTTTTTGCTTGGGTCAACTAGCGAAGCGACGTGGCATACTGCTAGGTACCCATCCCCGTCAGCTAACAGCTGAGATCCACCACGAATCCCGAGAAGCTTCTCTTGTGGCCCAACCTGAACAAACTTTCCGTCTTTGTAGACGATGTTTGGACCGTATATATAGTCAAAGTCGCCGCCACCATCAGAAGTGGGAATCCAATTCTTCTCAACCACCTTCTCATGCTGACCGGGATAGATTTTTTCTAGGGTGGCAATCATCGACTTATCGTCTACATTCCACAATGTCATTCGACCAACTGGAGTGTGGGTTTCCATAATCGTGGCAGTAAACTTCCAACCGCCGTCCCGCCAAAACAGACGAGCGTCTTCTGCGCCTCGCTTGAGTTCAACGTCCGCGTCGAGTCGAAGGCGATAAAGTTTTCTAGGCAGAATCGTCTTGGCGTCCGCGTCAAGCCGAGCAAACCAAACTCTACTTTGAACCATGGACCCCTGCGTAATAATTGCACGTGGCCGAGTCTCCGAGAAGATGTAGTTGCTCGATCTGATGGTCATGGCATACCCAGACCCGTCCCCCGCCTCGGCTATTGAGGGGTTGAATGCAGACCAGCGATTATTGTTTGCCTCAGGGAGCATCAAGACAAACTCAGTTTTAAATTCCATGATTCCAGTCTACCAATAGGACAGGCCCCCACCGAAGTGAGAGCCTGCCATAGTCGGAGCTACTTGGTGTACGTCGGAGACGCGGCATAACCTAGGAGCCAACCAACCTGCGGCCACTTTTTCTCTGCCCACTTTGCGAGAGAATAGTACGCCATTGTGACGATACCAATGAAGGTAGTCACTATAGTGCCGAGATCGACCGAGATTCCGATCCCAGCAAGTCCCTCGAGAATCTGCTGGACATCAATACCAATAAGCAATAGCTGGGCGATGAGGACACCAACCAACCACGGTACAAATGTGCGGATTCCGGCGACAATTGAATCATTGAGTTTCATAGCTCTCCTTGTTCGTGACGTCAGTCTATCACATTATAGACTTTAAAAGAGCGTTTTTACTCTTGTGATGACTAGGTGAGACCGTACCCGCTGATGATCCAAGTGGTAGACGTTAGTTTGAGTAGCGTTGCAATACCATAAGCAGCAAGGGTGCGAGTACCTGTTGTTCCTACTCCAGCCAAATACATGGTGTCGGTAGTAATAGCGATGGATGTCGAAACGGATCCTGGGTTAACTATTGTGACAGATGTTCCGATTGCAAACGCCACTGATGAGTTGGCAGGAACGGTAATTGTTCTGCCCGTTGTTGTGACGTATATATGCTTACCGGCATCACCTAATACGAGTGTGTAGTTTACGGCAGTGCTGGTCTGAGCCATTCCATAGGTAGCAGCTTCTGCACGATTGGCAGCAGACTGGACCTGAGCCAAATAGACCGCAGCGGCCTCAGTATTTGGATCGGCAAGTGCCGTATCGGGGTCTACATCTACCAGCTCATCAAAGTCAAATGGACCAGCACCGCTAGGAAGACGCACGGTACGAATAAGGGTAGTAAGCCCACTGACATAAACACCAATACTCCAATACATCCCTACTGGAAGTTGAAGTAGTTGAAAGTTGGAAGCTGGAACACCCGCAACAATAGAGAGTTCAATACGCTTCGGGAAGATAACGGTGTTGTCGACAGTCCGAGTAGCAGGCTTTCCAGCAGAGAAAGCTGTTGCCACAATTTTTGCGTCAGTAACGCTAGTACCGCCCAGAGAGTCAATCAGAGTACTGATGTTGATAATTGCCATATATCAATAGTACCGCTAAACGTAAAAGGCGAGATTATTCTTAAGACGCTCGTTGTCTGGGGCGAGCTCGTGAGCAACGGTTCCATACTTGAGTGCTAAATTATTCTGCCCCATACGATGTGCACAGATAGCGGCCAAGTCGTAGGCTTTTTCTCCCCACGCAAATGCTTCACGCTGGTAGGCCAAGATGTGATCGCCATCCTCGATTGAGATGGCTTTCTCGGATGCAGCCAGTCCTTCTGCCCATTGCTCACGGTCATAGTGCCACTGTGCGAGTTCGACCCACGCTTCTCGGTAGTGGGGGATTTCCTCTGTTGCCTGCTGGAGCCAGAGCTTACCCTCGATGCCAGGAGACATCTCAGCCAAGAAGCGACAGGCCCGAGCCCGATCCACATTCCACACGGCACTCTTTAGATTCAGATACCGGACAAATTCCTCTTTGGCTTCACGGATACGGGAGTAGAAAAACAGCTCCCGCGAATAGTAGTACGCATACCGAGCATCTTCTGGTTCTTCTCTTGCCCAGAACTCAAGCAGGTGAAGGTAATTCCCCCGAGACTTAGTTTCATCTGGGTGATGTTCCATTGTGATATTGACGGGCCGCTCAACTTGAGTGATGTCGACTACGCAGATTGCCTCGTGGATCGCCCACCGCCATCGATACCCGTGACGTGCGTGAATTCGCTGAGCTAAAAAAGTCATATCTTCGTTATAGATAAAGCTCGGACGTGGAAGCGTGATACCGTCCTCAAGACATTTCTCAAGTTCTTCTCGAAAGTTAGGACTGATAATCTCATCCATATCCATTGAGATACAGTAGTCGATGTCGTCGGGAATTCCGTCGAGGGCCGCATTCCGGGCAGTGTCAAATCTCCACGGATTGACGGTAGTTTTGATTACGCTAATCCCTAGATCACGGGCAATCTGAACGGTATCGTCTTCTGATCCAGTGTCGCAAATCAGCAGGTAGTCAGCATCTTTGGCCGACTGGTACCAGCGCTCGACGTGCTTCGCCTCGTTCTTGGCGATTGTGTAGATAGCAATCTTTACCATGTCAGCCTAGCGAGCCCAGTTCACGCTTGAGCTGAGGCCAGCAATATCAAAGGCACCACCCGCAGTATGACTAGGGGCCGCAGTAGGAATAAAGCCACGATTCATCAACATCGCGCGACTTCCATCTCCCTCGATGGGGATACCTCGGTCACGAAGTTTACGGAGCAAAGCAATCTGAGTCATGGCACGTTCACCGCGAGATTCACTCCACATACGGTAGCGAAGATACATGCTACTAATAGCAAGGTTGAGTCCAGGAGTCTCTTCCGTTTCCTCGACCAAGAACATTCCAATACGGTCCTCACTACGGCGATATACATCTGAGGCTTGGTGCACAGCGGTACACCAGCCAAGAGGATCAATATCTTTCGACCCTAAGTACTTTATTGCCCCCTCGACAGCCCATGCCAGAATTGCAGGCATGCCACCCTCAGGATCGAACAAGAACTCCTTGAGCGTAGGATCGGCTACTGCAGGAACCTGCGACCACGGAATCGGACGAATACGACGCCACATTGCATCGTCAGTGATGATTGGGCGGTGGTTGGTCGTGAGCCACAACTTGGCGTGTGACTGAAACGTGAACGGCTTCTCACCGGGAGAACGCGCCGAGATTTCAGATGAACCAGTCAACTTCTTGACTGCATTCTCTTTGATACGCTCCGACTCAGGCAACTCGTCAACCCAGACCATACGGCGGCCACGGAGTTCGGCCCAGTGGTAGAGGTCGGTGTTGTTGGACTGTCCGTTGTCCTGAGCAAGAATAGTAGAGTCCATCGGCCATGCGTACTGCTGGGTTCCGAGGCACTTGACGATTGCCTCGACAAAGGTGTTCTTACCCGACCCAGGGGGACCGTAAACAAGGAACATCACATCTTGTGTGTTGAGACCAGTGATTGTGTAGCCAACTGCACGCTGAATCCAGTCCTGAAGTTCTTTATCTCCGCCAGTGGCAAAGTCAACAAAGTCAGTCCAACGGTTATTTACGCGACCTGGCTGGTAGGCAACAGGGCTACGTCGAGTGATGTGTAGGTCGGGACGACCCTTAAGGAGTTCTCCAGTCCGCAGGTCGACGACACCATTCTTGACACCGAGCAGGTGATCGTCGCTATCCCACTCATCGACTGGCACAAAGACGCGAGGGTCGGAGGTGCAGCTGTCGATAGCTGAGTTGAGGCGAGCGTTTGACTTAGTCTGCATGGCCCACTTCATGACCTCTTGCTTCTTGTTGGGGTCGTCGTAGTGGATCACCTCACTTGCGATAGTCACAGAGACACGCTTTGCCAACTCACGCAACTCAAGGTTCTCAATGTCGTTCTTCCAGTGTGTTCCAGACCATGTGTACCAGCCAAGACCTGGGGTGTAGCGAACACCCTGACCAAAGTTGTCAACGATACGACGTCCGTTCCCGACGTCGGTGAGCGAACGCTGTCCAGCAATTCCACCGTCCTCGGGGTTTACAGCATCGGGGTCCTTGGGGACATCAATGTTTCCCATAGTTGAAGCGCCCATAATCGATTCACCGTTATGGACACCGATGGAAACCATGCCGCCGATAGTTCCGTCCAGTGAGTAGTCGACATCGTCGTCAGGGTCGCTTGTTGAGACAGGGGCAGTGCGCGAAGTCAGAGCCGAGGTGTTTTGCGACCCACCAGCAATACGAGCAGCAGCGTCTTTCTCCCAGTCGGAGATTCCAGCCCAACCCCGCGAGTGCTTGGGGTTGTTGTGCACAAAGTCAATAGCTCGACGGACGTGGCCGAGAAGTCCGGTCGCTCCTTCGAGTTCGAGTGGGGGACGAACCTTTTCATAGTTGAAACGGATCATCATGTTTTCTACGGCCTGACGACCGAGCTCATCCTGAGGAAACTTGTTAGCAAGAGCACAGGACATAGCGTAGATAGTTACAGCACGCTCGCCCTCCTCAAGACCCTCCTCAAGAAGCTTGTCCACGTCAATGCGCTCGCCCTTAAACTCAAGACCGTCAAGAGCAGACCAGTCACCAGAGCCGAGGGACGTCGAGCTACGCATTGAAGCAGTACGACCACGCTTACGCAGGGTGTCGAGAAGTTCGTCAGGTGCTTCGGCCATGTGGATTTCCCACGGAGCGTGGCCAGGCTTCCACCCATAGGACACACCTGAGATGTGATTAGAGGGGTGAAGCAAAACATAGCCGTTGTGCTTTATGTCAATACCGGGAAGCTTGGCCGCCCTAAGGTTGCCAACCAGCTCTTCCTTAAACTCACACTTATAGAAGAGGTGCCGTCCGCGAAGGATCTGTCCCTTGTAGGTGTATTCACCAGTAATGGCTTCTACAGTCGGGGGGAGTGCCCCATTGACCAGTTCCTCAAACTTGAGGAACGATTCAAAGCCACCCGATCGAGGGTCAATGTCGACTACAAAAAAGCCGGAGTCCCGACAGGCAACGCCGATGTTGTACCGGGATTCAGCACGCCACCACGACGAAATCTGATTGGGATCGGTTGTGGCCTGATTGGGCCAGTCGTAGATAGCGGGGTGCTTACCAATGTCCTTGGGGTCAGAGTGCTGACCACCGCAAGTGCATCGACCACCCTCGGTCACCCCATGACAGGGAAGAATTTTCCAGCCTAACCCCGTGTACCACGAAGCCAGCTTTTCCAAATTTTGTTCGTCGCTCACCGTATTCCTGACTGTGCAAGTGTCCCAACTCTATCTTCTTCTGTGTCAAAAGAGAGTGGAAAGACCATAGTAACACGAAAACTCGCCTGCCACAAAGAGCGGTAAAATATACTTAATACACAAATATTCCGTCGTATTACAGCTACCGAGAGGCTGACGGATAGCCCTGTCTGCCCACTACCAGAAAGTGTATCCCACATGAAAGAAATCACCAAGAGCATCGTGCTCCGTTCCATCGGTATTGTGCTGATGACGTTTATCCCTGGAATGGGGATTGGCGCTGTCGCAGCTGGTGGAGACTGGATGATGGGTGGCATCATTGCCACTGGCACATCATTCGCAACCGTTATTATTTACCTCGGTGTCGTACTTGCTTGGTCAGGCAACTGGTCCGCGACCGACGTTCAAACTGCATTCCGCGCTGCTGCATCTAAGGCTGCCGAAAGCAACGACGACGTTCAGGCCGCACTCAACAACGTTCAAGAAGACCAGAGATAAGTAAAAATATTCCATGCGCTTACCGAGACAAGCGCTGGAAGTCGTAGCAACGACTAATGCGCTGATTGCTTCAATTCTTGGCGTTGTAGTGCTCCCACTTGTGCTACTGGCTTCTCCAGCATATGCATACCCCACTCCTCAGTCACAAGAGGAGTACAACCGATATGTCCGTGAAGCCGACGCCAGAATTGAACAATCACGCGCAGATCTCGAGAGCGCTCAATCTAATCTGATTGACGCGTCTTTTGCTGTTGAATCCGCACAGACGCAGTTGGCCGAGTCCGAAAATCAACTGGCTCAGACCACGCTCAATCTGGCAATAGCGCAGGCCGCATATGACTCTTCTGTCATTGACCTATCTATGGCCCAGAGTAACTACGACAACAACTTGATCCCAGACCCCAACTCTCCGGGGGAAGAACGCATTCCTGGAATACGCGCTGACATTTACAATCAACTGCCTTCTTCCAACCCCACCCGCGCAGACAATCTCTACAATCTCTGTAAGACGGTGACGTTCACGCACATCAACCACCAGTGGGGCGGCGGAAGCGTCGAAGGGTGTGGAAACGACTATGTGATGATCCACTACACCGGATACCTTACAATTCCAGAGTCCACACCATACGGATATGACTTCCTCAACAACGCCGATGACGGCTGGTACATGACGCTTGATGGAATGGTTATCAACGACAACTGGGTACTCAAAGGTTGTGGCGGTTGGTGGAGTCAGAAGTTTCACCTCGAGGCCGGACGTTCGTACCAACTTGACGCTTGGTACTATGAGTGGAGCGGTGGAGCGTGCTCGACGCTGTACTACGACAACGGGTACACCTGGGGAGTAATCCCAGCCAGCTGGTACTCGCAGAACGACTACTCCGAGATAACTTATGTGCACGATCCTGCGCTTCTGGTAATTCTTCAAGAAAAACAGGCCGTACAAAGTAGAGCATCGTCAAGTCTCTTAGTCGCCGAAGAAGGCTATACCTCGGCTCAAGACGGATATAACACAGCCTTAATTCTTACGGAGCAGACAGCTCAAGCTAAATCAGAAGCTGAAGTAGCCGTTCCTCCCCTCGAAGAAGCACTGCAAAACGCCTTGGATATGCGGGCTTCAATTCAGCCATACATTCCCTATGTAGAGCCAGAGCCAGAGCCAGAGCCAACTACAGAACCCACCCCAGAACCTTCCCCCGAACCTACAGTTGAGCCAACTGTAGAGCCAACTCCTCCGACCGAAGAAGAAGTCATGGAGGAGTTGTGGGCGGAGGCAACAGCTGACGACATTGTCGTCTCAGAAGAACTTGCGGCCATTCCAGTCCTCGGTAGCGCGATTGTAGCTCTGGCAGATGCAATCAACTTTGTTGGCAACGTGGGTGCTGACATGTCTCCCGAGGTCCGCAAGCAATCTGAAAAAGTTGTTGTCTCCGCCATTATCGTTACGCAGATTGCTACGCAAGCTGCCGCCACTGCAACTATGGCTGCTGCCACATCGGCGAGCGCCTCAGCCTCTTCAAAATCAGGATCATCGAGCACGGGAAGGAGGAAACAATGAAAGGTTTTTTAAACGACATTATTGGACAGCTTTGGACATTGCTTGGCATGTTTGTCGCTTGGGTTGTACTCGAAGGATCGGCTAAAGAAGTAGTCGGATGGTGCATCCTCGTATCACTCTGCATCTGGATTGTCACTTACAGGCTTCGTAACCCTAAAGACGACGACAAGTAATCACGGTAAAATTGTAGTAATACTACTCCCACAAAGGAAGAAAAAATCATGGCAAAAGCACAGTATCCAATTGACGGAAAGCCTGGAAAAGCATGGAAAGTTACGTCCATAATGGGCTGGCGTATCCACCCCGTCACAAAAACAAAAAAGCACCACAATGGTACAGACATCTGGTCTGGACAAGAGCCTTGCTGGATTGAAGCACCATATGATGGTACAGTTCTTTACATTGGCAACAATCCCGCTGGTTTTGGAAATAGCGTTACGCTACTTCACAAAATTAAAGGCGATTGGTACACCACGCTGTATGCACATATGGCTGATGGATCAGTCAAAGTAAAAAAGGGTCAGAAAATTGAAGCCGGAACCCCGCTTGGAAAAATGGGCTCAACTGGTATGTCAACTGGTAAGCACCTCCACTGGGAACTTCACAAGGGCAAGGTTCACACCTGGAACGCAACTGGAGCAGGTTACATCGAACCAGTTAAGTTCTTTGATCACCTCATTGAGTGGGAAAAGTCAATTGCCACTGCACCAGTAGAGACCCCGCCCGACGCACCTGTTGCACCAGCTCCAACGCACGACGATCAAGGCGCTGCTGAATTGGTAAAGACTGAGGCAGCAGTAGCTGTCGCAGCCGCCGTTGCAGCCCCAGCTACTCCCATATCTCGACCCGCAGTCAAGGTTGGATCAAAGGGAGTACACGTCAAGCATCTTCAAGAGAAACTCGGCATTACTGCTGATGGAGTCTTTGGCCCTGACACTAAGAAGCACGTCATGGAGTTTCAGGCTAAGCACGACCTTAAGGTTGACGGAACTGTTGGGCCAAAAACATGGAAGGCTATCGGCTAACTAATGTCCCCAGATCGCGACCCAACTCCTGGTGAACTCCGAGTTATGCTCGAGCACATCACTCGTGTGCTCGAAACCATGCAAGCTCAAATGGCTACTCGTGAGTTTGTCAACCTCAAGTTTGACTCGTATAACGAGCGCATCACGAGGTTAGAGCGCGATCTCAAGGATTCAGATATCGACAATGCCAAATCAGTCACAGAATTGAAGAAGGACGTGGCTAGTCAAATTCGCGAGTCGGATATCGAGCGTCAGTCAATGAGCTCCGATATCCACTCACGGATTGACGACATCATTGAAGACCAAAAAATCCAGCGACGCACGCTCGATGGACAGCGTCACAGCAAGAATCAGGCAATTGGTATTGCCGTCCTTGGAGCCATCTTGAGCATCGTTGTAGGTATCGTCACAAATATCTTCGTCTAATCAGCATTAGTCTGGTAGACTTTACCTCAAGTATCACAAACACTTGGAGGTTACTGTGTCAAATGCGGACAAGGTTCGAGAAGTACTTGAAGGCCTGAAGTCTCGCCAGTGTAAAGTTGCACAGTGTGTCGCCGAGCAGGACGATGAAACTACGACTCTTCTCAACGAAATTATGTGGATGGAGAAGAATAGCAAGAACCGCCCCACCAACTATCAACTGGCTCAAGCACTTCGTACCCTTGGATATGAGATTTCTGACGCAACCATGGACAGGCACCGTCGCAAGACGTGTGTCTGTTTTGCATATTCAACAAAGGACTCATCATGAGCGACGAACTAAAAAAGACTCTGACTGACTTAGTGTCTCCCGGACAGAGTGGTTCGGACACCAAGCAGACCGCAACTCCAGAGTCTTGGCGTCCTCGCGTTGAGCTAGGACCCGATGGTGGATTTATAATCTCCACTGCCAATGCCGAGGGAAATACTCCCGGTGCTGAAGAAATCCTGCGCGAGCGCGGGCTTGATCCTGCTGAGTGGCTAGTGACATCTGTTCGTAAAGGATCGTGGCAGACGTTCCACGGTGACTGGCTTGAATCCGTCCGCGTCAACGTCACTCCCGCCCGAGGAGTCACAGAGCGTGACTTTGATCTTGAGGATCTTATTGACCACATCAGAACGTGGCGTCCCGAGAAGGGGATTAAGACTGCTACTGGCACCGGAGCCTACGCTCACGTTGGTGCTGACAAGCAAATTGGTAAAAAGTCTGGCTCTGGCGGAACTGACCAGACTGTAGGTCGCATCCTTGAGGGAACTCGACGAAGCGTGGAACGATTTCAAGGGCTTCAGAAGATGGGTATCTCTATGGGAACCATTGTTCTCCCCGAACTTGGTGACCACGTCGAGGGCAATGTCTCTCAGAATGGACGTCTCCAAGGACTCGCCGCATCGGACCTCGGGCAGACTGAGCAGGTCCGCGTTGCTCGACGTCTCTTGCTTCAGCAAATCAAAACATTTGCTCCCCACGCTGAACGATTGATTATCCCTGTAGTCAACGGAAACCACGACGAGGTGACTCGTCAGGTAGCAGCAGACCCTGCTGATGGCTGGAACGTAGAAATTGCCTCAGCAGTTCAGGATGCCTGCGCCGAGAACCCTGCCCTGCAACACGTCGAGTTCCGATTCCCCGCCTCTGGACATCAAACACTTGTTACTGAAATCTGCGGAACTCACTTGGGGATGTTCCACGGACACCAGTTCTCACGAGACGTTGAGAAGTATCTCAACGGACAGGCTATGGGTCAGACAGCTCTGGGAGGTGCAGACCTCTGGATCAGCGGTCACTATCACCACTTCAAGTCGCAGGATGTTGGGTCCCGCCTCTGGGTACAGGCTCCGACAGTAGACCCCGGCTCGGACTGGTACCGAGACCGCACAGGAGCATCGTCTCGTCCCGGATTCTTGACACTTGTCTTCGGTGGAGACTACGATCCCCGAGAGTTCATCAGTATTCTTGCAGTGGACTAACTTAGTCCATACTGCGAACGGTAGCCATCCACTGAGTTTGCACTAGTTCTACTGATCCACGTGAACGCACAGCGTGAGCAAGTTACTGTCCGCCTTACTGTCCACCGTCCACCTCCAGGAATATCAATCTGTCCGGTGCGAAGAAACTCTGTATTAGCGTTGCAGTAGAGGCAGTACGGAGCTTCGCCCTTCTTAGTTCGACGTACTTCGCGCTCGTCTTCCGTGAGACAGAGAACATCGCGGATCTCGTCCTGAGACGCTCCACCCCAGACTCCCCAAATCTCTCGATTATTGAGGGCCTTAGAGAGACACTTTTTTCTGACAGGGCACGACATACAGAGAGTCTTGGCTTGCTCGACCTCGTCCTCATTGTCTGAGAAGAAGAAGTTTATCTTTGACTTATTACTATCCTGAGCGCATACAGCGTCGTCAAGCCACTCTTGTTCGTCATCAGACATCAAGTCCAACCCATGTTCCTACTAAAATTGTGTCCACTAGATCTCCCCGAGGAGTCCACCCTTCGTGGTCACACACTTGTGGCTCATCGTCGCCGTCGACGTATCCAAAATAACCTTTGTAAATATTTATGATGTCGACTACGCGGTAGGCTTCACCAAGTCCATCGACAAGCCCACTTCGCTGCACGGCTGAGACAAGCCCGCCGAACACCGTCTCATGATCAACGTCTACAAATTCTTCTGTGTAATAAATTACTCGATGATGAAGAGGGCAGTGGTGGCCGCCCCACTCCATCCAGAGCACTTCACCGCGACGTTCCAACTAGACCACACGCTTCTCGAGCTTGCTCGGCGGGAGGTGGACGCCATCGAGCAGAGGCTTACGATCGTCGTCCGATCGAAAGACAATGTCTCCATAGCGAATTCCAACAATCTTTCCGCGCCTTCCATTGAGGCGTACTCCTTGATCGCCTGTAAATGCATCTGATTTGACGCGAATAAAGTCAGCAACCTTGAGGTCTCCCGGACGAGCGTCTACCCAAATCTCATCCTTATAGGGCTCTAAGACCGAGTGGCTCTGCGCGAGGTGCTTAAATAGGGTCAAGCCCTCTTCAATCTGTGCCGGGGTCAGCGCATCTGTGGCAATACCGTCCCATGCCTTTAACAGCGCGACAGTTAATTTACCCACAGGGATACGAACTTTGGCTCCTGCCATTTGTTCGTCTACCCAAGAAAAGTCTACTTTAGACATTGTTCTCCTAAGTTAAAGTGTACTTCTATTCTACAACAAAATAGACCCAAACTCAGCGTTTGGGCCTATCTTGTTGCTCACCGATTAGAAAGGAGCAGAGGGGAGTGCACCAGGAATGGGAGGTGCACCAACCGGAGCAGCAACAGCTGGGGCGGGGGGAGCCACAGGAGCGCTGACAACGGGAGCAAGAGCCGGAGCAGGAGCGGCCACAGGGGGCGCAAAAGCAACGGCGGGGGCGGGCGCAGACACAGGAGCTACGACGGTAGTCGCAACACCGGGCTGTGTCGAGATCGGGTAGAACATCTGGATTTCGTTGTTGATTTTACCCTGGTAGTCAGCCTGAGTGACCTGACCACGGAATGAACGACCGATCATGGCACGAGCAATCGTGTCAACGTCGGGGTTCTGAGCAAAAAACTCTTGAGTGAGTCCGAGTGCACCCATCTTACGGAAAAACATACCAAGAGCGGTAGGGTTCTCCGTGACGAGGACAAGGTTGTTCCACACACGACGACGTGCGTGAGGGCCATCAATCACCTCAGTGGTGATCTTCCACATATCGCGGCCACTCTGGGCTTTCTTATATGAGGCTTCCTTGATGGTGAGGTTGTAGTCTCCTACGGGAAGGGGCTCAAAGGATGTACCGCTATCAGCGGCTTCCTTAATTATTTCTCCCCAGTTGATCTGTGTCACTTTATCTCCTTAGTAATCGGGTTTTGTTACTGGTCCGCACTCGGCTGAGTACGGGGTCCGAAAATCAAGTCTAGCATACGCTCGACTCCGAGGTCACCTTGTTCAACAATTGAACCGAGTCGACCTTGTACGCGCTCGCCTGCTTCAAACTTTTCCGTGCGCTCAACGTACAGACGGCGAACCTTGTACGGTGGTTGCATGGGATCGGGATTCGGGAATGTCTCGTTAGACAGGTACCCAAGGATATCGTAGAAGTACGGTGCCTGAGTTTTGAGCTGTCCTTGGAGGTAAGGGTGCATGACACCTTCACGCTCCTGAGCCATTGCCGTGAGAACGACAGCCTCGAGAGGTGCCGTCGGGTGTGAGGTGAGGTCACGAACGTCGCGGAGGAATGCTCCCATACGACGCAGGATTTCGCCCCACTGTTGCATCTTGACCGCATCCTGTCCTGCAATGTCGGTCATGTACTTGTCCTGCAACTCCGAAATGGAGTCGATGATCAAAGACTTGAACTGGTGCTTACCAGCCTGAAGCCACTGATAGGCCTTGAGGACAACGTGGAGATCGCGAACAATCACAACACAGGTGTCCCAAGTTCCGTCAGCCACCGGGGGTTCTTCCCGCATGGGGTCCCAGTACTTGACGTTGATGGGAAGGAAGCGGTGGCCGCCCTCCACATCGAGCATGAGACGAGGATATGGTGCTGTGACGGCAAAAGTAGACTTACCCACCTTTGACGCGCCATAAATCATCATCGTCAGAGAGCGCTGAATATCAGACACTATTCACTACCTTTCGGGTCGTCTTTTCCGTAGTATGCATACGGGTCTGCAGCTTCGTAGCCCATTTCCAAAGCTGACTCTGCGGCACTTCCATCATCGATGAGAGGGCAGACAGCAAAGAATTCGCACTTCCACTTGCAGTCTCGGTTTGGACGAGGATAGGCCACTGCAAAGTGACTTTCGCCATTGTCCAAAGCATCTTTAGTTCTTATCAAGTCTGATACTACACCATGAAGTCGCTGCCAGAAGGCTCGCAACGTGTATACATTGTGTCGTACTTCGAATTGATCGTAGAACGGTGGCTTTGCGGTAGCAGTGCGCTTTACCTTCTTGAGGAGGGTAAAGAGACCACCTTCGCTTCGCTCATCCGTTCCCTCGTTCTGGGCATTCTCTAAAAGCATGTAAGTAAGGATTTGCTCATTCATGTGAGCAGTCTCGCCAAACTGAGTGAACGATCCGCCCACCGTCTTGAAATCGCGGAACATACGAACACCATCCGCCTTACGGCGAACTCGCATATCCAGTTTTCCCTGAAGTTCAACGCTACCGTCAAACATCGGCATGGTCAGGATCTCTTCCGTCGAGATAAACTCGAGGTCAGCGTCGATTCCTTCCTCCTCAACCCAGTCAAGGTAGCCTTCGAGCATGATACGACCAAGATCGGCTTCTGTCTCGAAGTCGCTTGTAAACTCTGTCTGAGCCTCGACGAGCTTGCGCTCCTCGTGAACGAGGCCAGCGTAGATGTCGAGAAGCGGAGAGTCAGTCGAGTAGTACTGGTCGAGTGCCTCGTGGACACGAGATCCGAGAGCCAGTGGGCCGCTGTACTTCTTCTGCTTCGGCTTCAGGCGTCGGTAGTAGGCCAGCCACCATTTACGGCGACAGTCCTTATACGTCTGGATCTCCGAGTTGGAGAGCGTGTAGGTTCCTTCTGTCATTTTGTAGTTCCCTTATTTAGGAGGTGCCGGAACAAGTCGACGCTTTTCAGCATCAAACTGCTTGGGGTGTTTCTTAAATCCTTTGCCATTCTGACGATCGTTATTGCGGATGCCAGAGGACTTTCCTCTTTTCTTAGCCACAGATTTACCCTTCTTTGAGCATCTTGAGGAGTTGCTCCTTGTCCTTGACAATCTGTTCGAAGTTGTCGGATTTTGATTCTAACACGTCAACTACGCGTTCCTGCACAGTTCCACCAGTGACGTAGTCGGTAATAATGATTGAGTCGTGAATCTCAGAACCAATACGGTGAACGCGGTCATTGACCTGTCGATCATCAACGAGAGACCACGGACGTTGCAGACGAATGAGTCGACGAGCTGCCGTCAGGGTCACTCCAACGCCCCCTGCTTGGGCCGTAAAGAGTATCCACTTAGTGCGCCCAGACTGGAAGTCGTCGATAGCGTACTGTCGCTCATCGCCACTCTGAGCCCCTGTGATAAGGCCATGAGCAATGCCTTCCCTGGTGAGACGAGCACTGAGTAAGTAAATCAACTGCCGAGATACAGCAGAGACAGCAACCGAATCTTCACCAAAGTCACCGTTCTTAATGTCATCCATCAAGGCATCAATCGTGCACGATGGCTCTGAGAGGATCACGCGCTCTTCGCCCGAGTTCTCGTCAATCTCGATGGTAGCGTATGCACTTGAGAGCTGGAGGAGACGAAGAGTCTGAGTCAGGACCGAGGGAGCAGTAACAACGCCACCGTCCTCAATCTCGGCAATCATCTGCTCTTTCATATCCTTGTACGCTTTTTTCTGCTTGACTGACATCTCAACATCGCGACGGTCAACAATGACTTCGGGGAGCCACGGGAGCACAACCTGCTTGAGCATGCGACGCATACGAGGGTTGATTGAGGCGTAAAACTCGTCCTCCATCTGAGGCTTGACACCGAGAACCATCATCCCACCGAAAGCATTGAACATGGTATCGACCATTCGGTCAATCCAGCGAGTACGGCTCGGGAATTCAGTTGGGGCAAGCCAGTGGTAGATCGGCCACAGGTCGACAACATCTTTGGCAATCGGAGTTCCGGTCAGCGCAAATCGAATATCTGCGTTACCCGACGCCGACCACAGAGCGCGAGTCTGCTTTGACTTGGGGTCTTTGGATCGGTGGATTTCATCCGCGACCACAGCCTTGAATTCAATAGAATTAAGCTCGCGTGGGTGAACCTCACAGCGACTTTCGGTCATAGACCCGTTCTCTCCGCCACACGCTTTACAGCGAGCTAGCGAAACTGAGCCATAGGGAGCCAAGCGCGAGTGTGTGCGGAGGCTTTCCCAGTTAATGACATAGACCTGAGACGGTTCTTCAAACTGCTTGCGACGCTGTACAGCCGTACCGCCAATGACGGTTACGTCTATACCTGGCCACCACTTGTCAAACTCGCGTTCCCAGTTCTTTTTGAGGGTATTGGGGCAGACAATCAAGGCAGGAAATACATCTTCCCCCCGATCGTGGAGTTTCTTGATAGCGCGAATAGCTTGTGCAGTCTTGCCGAGTCCAGGCTCGTCGGCCAACAACGCCTGACGTGCGGTAATCAAGAACTCAACACCAGCACGCTGGTGGGGAAACAGGTCGACATCGCCCTCGTCTGAGGCGGTAAGTTCACGCAGTGCATTAGCAGGATCGATACGACTAGTTCGCTCATCCGTTGCCCACTGCGCCAGTCCCGGACCAATTGCAAGGGCATCTCGGAACGTAGAGCGCAGGGCAAGGCAGCCAGACCACGAGACGGGCATACGCCACACATCGCTCTTGGAGTCCCATGTCGCACCAGGAATCGTCTTACACAGCTCCTTGAAACGCCACTCGGCGCTAATAAGGATTTGTGTGCGTTCCTCGTTCAGTTCGACATTAATCGTCATTCGTCATTTCCTTTTCTGAGTAGTGGTAAAAAATTCCACTTCTCCTGTTGTACCACATAAAGTAGCGCATGTCGAATTGCATCGAGGGCGTGCCCAGCACCTCCTCGGTACCAGTAGCCCATGGTCTTGATCTTGACATTAGGAAACATGCTCATTGCATTGGCAGGAAGTTGGTACTTCAGCTCCTCGGGGTCGCGGCCATAGTACATCATGACCGCTTTGAGAACACCGATACACTCGAGGCTGTATGGAGCCTGAGACTTTTTAGCCGTCTGCACATTAATTGTAAATTTTTCGCAGACAATCTCAAGATCGTCTCCGTACGTCACGAACAGCTCGTGAAGCTTTCGGTAGTACTCGTACATCTCCAGTTCGTCGGCCCATACTAGTTGAGGGTCGCCTCCCTTTTCAAAGGCAGCGAGCGCCATGCCCGTAACTTTTCCGGGGTCTACTGCCAGCACAAACTTAGGCATCGTACTTCTGGCCCCAGTTCTCAAACGGTCCGTCTACTCCAGCGGTGAGTGGAATATCCCAGCCTTCAGTGGTAGTCATGCAGGACTGCACAACGCGCATAATTTCTGCAGCATTCTCTCGCGGTGCCTGAAGCACAATTTCGTCGTGCACAGGGACAATAAGAAGTTCTGTCAGGTCAGCCTGATCAAGTCGAATCAGGCTCTGCTTGAATACTTCTGCTGCCGTTCCCTGAATGAGGTAGTTGGTCAGCGAGTAAACGCGGTCGTCGTCGCAGGGGAGTCGACGTCCGGTACGAGTCATAACGTAGCCCCTGCCCTCTTCACGAAAACGACGCATCCCAGATTCTTCAATTCGCTTCTGGAACATCTTGACACCGGGGTAGTTTCCGTCGAAAGCCTCGACAACCTCACGCATGATTTCAGTTGTAACACCTGCGGTCAGAGCCATCTTGTCGACACCAGCACCATAAAGCTTGCCGTAGATAACACCCTTGATGAGTTTACGACGAGGGTCTGATTTGGTCAGTGTGTTATCTTGGTAGACCTGCTGCATGATCGAGGTAAATACGTCTCCACCAGTCGCATCGGCATCGTGGAACAACTTGATAAGGGTTGCATCTTCGCTGTAGTTGGCAGTGATACGGAACTCGACTTGATCAAGGTCGGACGAGATAATGACGTGGTCCTCATCCTTCGGAATAAACGCACGACGAACTGTGGCATCCCCAGAGGGAAGGGTCTGAAGCGCAGGTTCAGTAATCGACATACGACCAGTACGAGCACGCAGTAGGTTGATGGACGGGTGTACAAACCCATCGACATTGTCGTTGATGAAGTTGAGGAAGTACGAGCTAGCTAGCTTGTCGGCCTTGCGTTGCTTGAGTACGGCATCAGCCAACTGCTTGACATCTGCATTACCGTCACGGACTAGCATGGAGAGTTGATCCTTGCTAACCGACTTATTGCCTGACGGAGTGGTCTCCGTGATGTCAGCACCCAGCCCCTCAAAGGCATGGACAAGTTGCATGTTGCTTGTGATTGATATACCGCCATGAGCATTTTTGGCCCACTCCTTGACGGAGTCGGAGTAGCTCAGGAGTTCGTCGTACTTGCTCTTGGAGTACTCAAGATTGATTCGAGCGCCGTTGATTTCCATGCGCGTAACAATCTTGCGAGCAGCCATCTCAAGTTCGTAGGGAATACTATATGGCTTCCCCGGACCGCAGAGTTCATAAAACTGCTCGAACAGACGCATCGTCAGTACGGTGTCCAGTGCTCCATATGCCCAATATGGCTCAAACGTGACGGGGACAGTCCCCCACGTCCATCCGTTATCCATGAATTGACGATCGAGAGTGTCTTGCAAAGCAACCGAGCGACCATCTACATAGCGAGCCGCAAGGCGCTTGAGTGCTGCTGTCCCGAGAGGGTCAATGATTTGAGCCATAATCATGGTGTCGTGAGCTTGGTGCCACGGCAAATCCCAGCGTGACTTGACGGCAAACCACCGGGCCTCAAACGCAATGTTGTGGCAGACAATTGGACCGTCATAGTTCTCCATCCCCTGATAGAAAACTCCAGACCACTCTTCCCACGGGATTGCCCAGCCTTGCTGTGCGTCGCCCACCTGAACAAGGCGAATGTTTCCGTGCCACGGGGAGAATGTATCGGTGCGACGACCGCCTGGCTTCTCGCCCGTTTCAATATCAATGGCAATAGCGTTCATCGGTCGGCGCTCGCCAAGCCACGAGAGAAACTGTTCTGCCTTTTCGACAGTGTCTACCAAGTGAAGCTTGACGTTAGAGAGGCCGCTCTCCGCTGGGGTCGTCGTCATCTAGTAAATCTCCTTCGTCGTTGTCGTTGTCTAAATCTTCTAGGTCTTCAGTGTACTGGACATCTTCGTCCGACACAAGGGGACGGTCCATCATCTGATCGTACAAGATGTGGCCGACAATTTCGTTAGAGTCCTTGGATGAGAACCCTTGACGCTGTAATTCTTGGTGAAGCTCGTGCATTTCAACCAGCAACATTTGCAGGGGGCTGTGTTGAAAGTCTGGATTTATCACGGGATGCGCTCTATTCTGTAGATAGATTCTATACGAGAGTCGTTGTGTGATGCCGACTCAAGCAGTCGCTGTGCGACCTTAGTCAGATATCGCGCACCTCCTTCATCATACTTGTAGAGAGCCTCGAGGACCGCCTGTGGTTCGTCACTGACTTGGGCCCAGTATCGGTTCTTTTCAGGGAACACTAGTTGAGCCTCCGGGCTTGGCTTGCAGTCGGGACATTCAAGGGAGTCAACATCAATGTCGTTCCACTCAACCTCGGTCAGACCATAGCGGGACACCAAGGTACATGAAGCTGTATGATAAACCTTTGATCGACCAATGCGCGAAAGAACGTAGGCTCCGCTTCCGGTCTGGTACAGCTTGAACTCGATCCATCGGATAGAGTCACCGCGCCGAGAAGTGGATTCGCCAAGAAGACGCCCCTCAAACTCGAGAGTACGCGGCCCGTCTTTTACGTAGTACATTGTCCCTCTATTCTATCATTTTTATGGAACAACAGTGTGAGTGTTAGGTCTACCTAGGCAATAGGATCTAGTAAATTGATCCCGTGAGTGCAGATATTTCTTCGCGGGTAAGACCTAGGCGAATAAGTTTATCCACCGCACTGGCTCGACTAGCCTCTCTGTTCTGGGCGTCTGTAGCTGCCTGCAAAGCTGCTGCGATGTACGCGGAACCCCAAGCAAGTGCATCCTGATCTGTCGGCCACGGTTCGTTATTGTTTTCTGGGTCCCACGGCTGAATGGCAATAATCTCGCCGTCACGCACAACCACCGGAAATGGTCCAAAAATTCCGTTCCGGTAGCTGTCTATTTGTTCTTGTGTGTATTGGTAGAAGTCTCCGCTTCCACCGTACAGTTCTACGTTCATTTTTCCTTAATACCTCTCTGACATTGTATTAGTATCAAAGACTCTAATTATGTTTGGTGTTGCTTGATAAAAAATTTTAGGGTACGCAACAAGTATACCGTTTGGCACGCTGTGCAGGGGGTTGTAGTCTGCAGGGGTAGCAGCTACTTCTAGAAAAGTTGTTGTCGACGTTACTAGTGTTCCTGTTGTTGCGTCTCTCCCATAAAAACCGTTACCGGGGGCGCTACCGTCGCTAGCGGCTACATACGCTATTCCATTTTTCTCGAGCATACCCTTATAGTTTTCCCCGCCAGTAAAAGACGATGATACTGAGTCAATAGTTTGTCCGGTAGTTAGATCAACTCTGATGATTTTTCCCGGCACGCTGACGGGAGATACAGTATTGAATTTTGCAGTATCAAATTGCCCCCATATATACATTTTTGTACCGGCTTCATTTAAAGACATTTTTACGTTAGTGGCTGCTTGACCACTATTTGAATCAAATACTGCTGGGTCCCAGGATGTTGGCTCATATGTTGTTAAATTTATGGCTGCTGCTCCGTACCTAGTCTGATTAACTAATGACGGGCCGGTGTAGGTGTCAAAGTAGCCGCTAATATATCCAATTGAGCCATTAACTACAATTGAGTTTATTATTGAATCAGTTCCAAAGCTTGTTTCAGATGCATACGTATTGCCGGTCCCAGTATTTGTAGTTGTATCTACCCTGGCAAATCCATTACAATTGGTGTTATTGATTGCTGTAAACTGACCGCCAACTAGCAGCGTGTCTCCATAGAGGGTAAGAGCATAGATATATGGAGTACCAGATGAGGATCCCAACTCCATACTTGAACTTAATAGTGCACCAGTTGTCGCGTCTACTGCCGCAAGTCCAATCCTGGAAGTTCCATTTACTGTCGTAAATGAACCTCCAATATAAAGTGTGTTTCCTTTTTTGACCATTGCATAGACGCTAGGAGCAGCGCACCTAAAACTAGTCAGTTTTCCGCCAGAGTCAATGCAAAAAAGTGAGGTGTCAGCTATAGTTCCCATAGTTGATTTTATAAGGTAACTTGAGAGGACTGAACCAGTAACGTTTATTTGATTGGAAGCACCTACTAGGTTTGGGTATGCATTAACTATTGCATTTGTTGTCACATCTACGGAATATACTGCACCAACAGTTGTCGATCCTACAGTGGCACCAGAGTCAGTCCCGACATACAGAGTTGATCCACTAATTTCCATACTTCTTGGGGCGTTACTGACTGTTGCCAGTGACAAAGTAGTGACAGCACCTACGCCACCCCCAGACGGAGCGGTCCAGGATGCAATCTTTGATCGGGAGTTCCCGCCGACTGAAGTAAAACTTCCGGAAAAATATACAGTTTTTGTGGTCGTACCAGTTGTAATAATGGTTCCCACCGAGCCACTTGGAGAAGGAGAGGGGTTCCATGCCTGAACTGCACCTGTACTAGCTAGCGATACTTGCGCTAAATTTGTTCTGTTACTTCCACCAACTGTTGTAAATGATCCGCCAATATAGGCTACGTTGTTAGTTTCATCAATATTAACCGCCCCCACGAATGCGTTTGGTGCCGGGTTCCATGCTGTAGCAAGCGCAGTTGAGACAGTGATTGCTGCTAGTTGAGACCTAGTTTGTCCACCTATTGTAGTGAAGTTTCCTGTAACATAAAATATTGTTCCGGCGATATTTGAGACGATGTTATATACATAAGTAGCATTTCCTCCCGGATTCCACGAAAGAAGAGCACCTGTGTCTGAATTAAGTGCTGCTATGCCCGCTCGGGCAGATCCATTTACACTAGTAAAGTTTCCGCAGATATATAGAGTAGACCCGTCACGAATAACTTTGCTAACAAATGGGGTAGACCCCGCTGATTGGGCAAGTGTTGGATTTGTCCAACCAGTTACAGTTTTTTTGTTTATGTCAGTTCGAGTTAGATAGGGGGCTCCTTCAGAGTTAGTATTACTATATATGTAATACCCATTCGCACCGTCTGATGTCCATGAACCACCGGGATCGGCAAGTATCCCGACAAGGTCTCCGGTTGCTGTGTCAATTTGTAGTGTTCCACTTGGTTCTCTTTGTAGAAATGAGTTATTTTCGCTTTGACCTATATAGGTATTTCCTGTCTCACTATCATAAAGCAAACCAGTTAAGTATTGAGAGCTTGTTGTGTACTTACCCAGTAAATTAGGTGCTCTATTGTGGGTGGTCCCACTTACGTAAACCATTAGTAGGCCGCCGTATCTCCAGTTACCAGCCACTCATTTGTATCTATTTTTATCAGCGTGAGGATAGAGTACTGTGTGCGCGATCGTAAAGTATTTGTGTAACGAAGTGTCACTCCTACTGCAGAGGCGACAGTTATTTGTCCACCACCATATGCGACAAGGCTAATTCCCTGACCAACTCCAATTGCTACTGATGCATATGTCGGAACAGTCACCGTAATTGCCGACGTTGACGAAAATAAAATTAACGAATCAGCGTCAGTAAGAGCCAGTGTCCTAGCAGTTGTTGCATCAGTTGTAGTGGAGTTGTAGGTTGCACCAGCCGGACCAACTGATCCAACTGCAACTGCTTCCCAGGCCGAAGTACTCGTGTTGTATTTTTTAAGGACTGCCACTATGCCCACGCTCCAATTGCTGTGTTAGTTGCCGTGTTGCTGTTTACTGGAGTTACTTTGACGTATGAGCCAGCAGCAATGGTCAAGTTACCAGAGACACCACCAGCTGCGGACCATTGCATTTGAGGGGTCCATGTTCCACCAACCGAGAGTCTAAAAAATCCCCGAACCAAGATGCTACGTGTAACAGAGGCAGCCGTTGTTGCAGCACCTGTAATTGCAAGAACAGTTGATACGGTTCCAGAGGTAGTAATTGCTGCTGCTGCGGTAGCAGATGTCACTGATGACGTCACTGAAACATAGTTTATCGAGGCGTATGTCCCGCTTGTACAGGGGAATAGCAGCTGTAACGTGTGCGAGGTTGCGGTCTCAGTTTGTGTCTCTTGGAAGAACATCTCAAACTCATACGACCCTGTTCCCAGAGTTAGACCTACTCCTGTTGTAGTTGTCCCTGCACCAAAAATACCTGTAGCTGTTGCTGCCGGAGTAGTCACTGTTCTAGCGGTATTTTGGTAGTACGCGTAAGAACTTTGAGCTAGCGCCCTACCGCTCGTTGCTACTAGAGTCTTATAGAAGACGACACCATCAAACTCGATTGCCCCAGCTGAAGCACCCGTAGCACTAGTTCCGTTTGATCCAGTAGCAAAGTCGAGAGGCGGAACAGTGTTTGTTCCTGCACCTAAACTGATAGTGCTTGCAGCTCCCGTAGTTACACCGCCTGTAGCAGTTGTAAGTCCAGTAACACCAAGTGTTGTAGACGCAGTTATTGCCGTTGTACCAATGCCACCGTTTGCAGTGAGTAGTCCGGTCAGAGTAGTAGCACCAGTAACGGCTAGCGTTGTGGACGCCGAAAGAGATGTTGACGAGACTCCGCCACTAGCAGTGATAAGGCCTGTTGCTGTTAGAGTATCAATTGTTTTTGAGTTGACCCACTTGGATGTTCCACTGTTATACCTAAGAAGATCATTGTTACTTACTGAGGTAAGAGTAGTATTACCGAGATCCCCAAGATTTAGTGTGCTAGCTGTCGACACAGTGTCGAGCCAGAGAACTGAGGTGTCGTTGGGGGCAGTTGACTGTGTGAGGATTCCCTGCGTTCCAGTGTTACCCGTCGCGCCTGTTGCACCCGTTGCTCCCGTTGCTCCCGTTGCTCCCGTTGCTCCCGTTGCTCCCGTTGCTCCCGTACTAGCAGCACCCGTGTTACCAGTTGCGCCTGTTACTCCGGCTCCTGTTGCACCCGTTGCTCCCGTTGCTCCCGTTGGGCCAGCCACCGTACTAGCAGCACCCGTGTTACCAGTTGCGCCTACAGCACCTGTCGGTCCGACTGCACCCGTTGGACCTGCAACTGTGCTATCTGCACCCGTTGCACCTGTAGATCCTTTAAGTGCAACTAAAGACCAATAAGTTGTTGCCGTATCAGGTTGCTGATTTGTCCCAGCAAGAATCGCAATGTACGACGAACCATTGTACGAAACAACGTCGCGCAACACGTAAGCTGTTGCACCGCTCCATGCACCCTGCCATGCAATACCAGTCGGACCAGTATTACCAGTCAGACCAGTATTCCCAGTATTCCCAGTGAGGCCAGTATTACCAGTAGCGCCTACAGCACCCGTATTACCTACAGCACCAGTTGCGCCTACTGATCCAGTATTGCCCTGTGCACCAGTTGATCCAGTTGAGCCAGTTGAGCCAGTTGAGCCCTTAAGTGCTACTAAAGACCAATACGTTGTTGCCGTGTCAGGCTGTTGGTTTGTACCTGCCAAGATAGCAATATACGAAGAACCGTTGTAGTAGACAACATCTCGAAGAGCATAGGTGGTAGCCCCGCTCCATGTACTTTGCCACGTGATACCTGTAGGCCCAGTCAGACCAGTATTACCAGTCAGACCAGTATTACCAGTCAGACCAGTATTACCAGTCAGTCCTTGTGCTCCTGTGTTCCCAACCGCACCAGTTGCGCCGACAGCACCAGTTGCTCCAGTCTGACCAACAGCACCAGTTGGCCCGGCAACGGTTGAGTTTGCACCAGTTTGGCCAGTTGATCCTGTTGGTCCGGTAGGACCCGTGGGGCCAATCGCCCCAGCAACAACTGGCTCCCACGCACTTGTGGAGCTATTGTAGGCTTTTACTTGAGTCATTATTTATCTCCTACTGAAGTTCTTTCCACGCAAGATACTCTTGGTACATTCGATTATCTGGATTGGCTGGGATAGACCAGACCTTGCCAGAATCGTCTGTATGGCGGATAGTCATACCGCCAGTTTCTTCATCAATTATTTCTTCATACATCATTTCTCCTATAGTTCCGCATCAAATTCTAAGTACGCCGCCACATCATTATTTGCAGTAAGTACCGCAGCGTTACCATCAGTACTAGAACTAGTTGTAATAGCCAGGCTCACAGGGTTAGTTGAAGAGTAAGTATAAATAGCAATGTTGCTGACTGTTTCCGAGCCATTAGTCAGGGTGCGGAAAGCGCCCGAATAACTCACTGCTGGAGTAGTTCTTAATTCTACTGGCAGAAAGATTGGCATATAGCAGGCAGTTGTTGTGTTGTAAACTCCAGAAGCAAATAGAGAGTATGCCTGCTTCGCTACAATTCTTTGATAGTACCGCTGACACGCAGCAAGTTCCCCCTGAATGCCCGTAGAGTGGCGACGAAATGGGGTAGCAATTGAACCTTCTTCAAGTTGAACAGTAGCAACATAGATGCTCACTCCTGAAGCAATAGTGGGCTGCGTAACTATTGACGCTTTGAGGCTTTTAGCAGTAGAGGGAATACTATAAACCGCTTTGCCGAGAACATATGTTGTTGAGGTTGACGTTACTGAACCACCAGAAACTAATGTGCAACTGACCCAGGTACCGGCAGAACCCGCGTCTACGGATGTTGAATAGTACAACTGAAGCTGAGTAACGACAGAGGCCGAGGAAGCAAGATAGGCAGATAACGTGACAGTTTTTCCAGCAAGCATTCGGGCATTCGATGTTCCAATGTATTGCTCAACATATGGAGTTGTCGTTGCACCAGTAAGCATCTTAAATGCGTAGGTTGAGGTCGTAGGTACAACTGTTGTTTCTTGTGAGAACGTGGTCAAAGCACCAGCATTCGCGTACCAACGGTCAGCCGTTTTATACCCTGCAGAACTTGATGAGGTTCCTCGTTGCCAAATATCAAAAGCACCATTGATGATGTAGTTAGGGGATGGCAGAGTTACGTTGACAAAGTTTGTGCCGTTGTGAAGAAGTGTCTGCCCAGTGGCCGCGGATGTGATAGCCACATCAGAAAGATCATCACTCGATAAAAGTGAGTTTTCCCACGTTGTTCCCGAGTAGCGAACTGTTTGCCCTGTAGCAGGAGACGAGACGACTACATCATTGAGATCATTGAACGCCATCTGAGTGCCATTGACCGTGGTGTCTCCCCACAACACATCGGTACTGACGGGCGCAGTGGCAGAGTAGACAATTCCTGCAGGACCAGTAGATCCTGTTGGACCGGAAACAGTTGAGTTAGCTCCTGTATTACCAGTTGCACCTGTTGCACCCGTTGGCCCAACCGCGCCAGTAGGTCCAGAGACCGTAGAGGCCGCACCTGTAGGTCCGGTTACTCCTGCACCTGTTGCACCCGTTGCTCCCGTTGCTCCTGTTGGACCAGAGACCGTAGAGGCCGCTCCCGTGGCTCCAGTCGGTCCCGTTGCACCTGTTGATCCTGTTACTCCCGTATTACCAGCAACTCCGGTTGCGCCTACTGACCCTGTTGAACCCGTAATTCCGGTTGCACCAATCGCGCCCGTAGGGCCTGTTACTCCTGTTGGACCTGTAGGGCCAACGGATCCTCGCAACTCGAGCGCCGTCATAATTGGGCCAGTGACTTCGCCGATGGTAAAGTTTCCACCAGATATGGTGTTTACCTTCAAGTGATACGTGTATGTCCCTGCTGTCGCTGGGGTATCGATGTAGTTCAGGGCAAACGGGTTGTTCTCAGATGTGGCAGAATGTTCTGTTTGAACATTTGGGCCTAGTGCAGTTGTCCCGCGATAGAGCTGCATTCGAAGCCAACTAGCACTTGATGCGTTTGTCGCATCTCCTGAAGCAATGATTTGAACAGGGCTGTTGGCGGCAGTAGTTGTAATGGTGACGCTAATAACAGTGAAGGGGACAGTAGCACTTGAAGCAACAGATACGGTAGTTCCCGTGTAGGTCTGCACAAAATTCATTGCGCTGGGGGTGATTACCCCACCCGAACCAGGCTCTTGTGGATAGACTAAAATTTGGTTAGTAGCTGGGTCAAACGCTAAGGTATAAAGACCAGAGGTACTTCCTAGTGAGTCGTAGGGGGTCTCGTATCGAACACCATTGAGTACGAAATGGCCCTCTGCACCGACATTTAAAGAAAAATCTCCACCCGACGAGAGCGACGTAATTTGTGACAAGTGCTCAGTGCTGATGGCACCCAGCTCGATTTTGTTGCTAGTAACGGCTCGATCTTGGACGTTGTCGGTAGCAACACCTGAACTAGCAATCTGGGTCGATCCAACAGAGTTTTCTTGGATTGTCTTCTTCTCAGTAGAGATAACCCTCGACTCAAGGTCATTGAGCTTGTTTCCAACATTGCGGTTACTTCGTACGCGTCTAGTCGCCAAAGCCGTCCACCTCCCACTCAGGAATAACTGTCAGCGTAACTTCTTCAGGGAATGTCACACCGTCAGGAACGGTAACGGTGTATGACTCAATTTTACGAACCAGCACGGTGTCCCGAGGCTCGAGGTCAGTGCTCAGTCGAGCTTGAATAAACGGGTCTCGTACTACAATACTACACCAGTCACCAGGAGCATATGAGCCCACGATAGGCTCTAGCGCCCCATTCACACTGATAGCAAAGTCTGCCATCGGGGGTGCAGCCTCAAGGGCATAGCGCCTGGCGTATCCGTATAATACGGTCTTGTTATTAGCGTCGTCGGCCTTCTCATCAAAGTCCAAGAGCGGCCACTTGCGTCCGCGCGATCCATCAAGGAAGTCAGTTAGGGTAGCAACGCCGATGTTTGATCCGTAGTCGTCCCCTGCGTTCTCATTTCCAACAACAAACATTCGAGTGGCCGCGTTCTCAGCACTTTCGTTGACGGAGAACTTTCCAATATTGCCGGGGTACTCAAAGATAACTCCATCAGCCCCGTATCGACTTACGGGGGAAACTACGCCCGCAGCTGGTGGGTTGGGGTACTCAAGGGGGAGCATAACAAAAGTTTTGGTAAAGGTCGAGGTTGCCTCGTCGTACGCACAGTCAATTCGATAGTCAAATCCGTCTACGGACGATGCGTACTTCTCCAGCGCCTCCCCCACAGTCGTAAGCTCGAAGCCACGGTGAATAGGAGGATCGGTGTTGATACCGGATGCTTCACGAGTTGAAAACAGCAGTCCGATGTCAGCACTACCGGGGAAAGGACCAAACGTACTGGCGATGGCAACAGGTCGGACAGTAGCTGAGCCTTGACTAATGATAAGTTCAGGAGATCGGTTATCATGCGTGACAGAGTATGAAAACGTCTTTGCCGTTGGGGCCGGACTAGACAGAATAGTCTTTGTTCCGTTATAGATGCTCTTGGCTTTAGCGTAGGCAACGGAGCTGACTACATCCTCTGTAATTGGTACGGTCTGCGCCCCGGCAGAGTAGTCAAAGACATTATTTGTAGCGTTGCTAATTGTCTTATCAGTTCCATTGAATACGCTGTTTTTAGTGACGATACCAGCCAGCACTGGGTCGGCCTTAAAGTTCCGAGGCGGTGATATAGAAAACGTGAGAGTATTGCCATCGACTTTTGTGATAACTCGATCGCCATTTAAAATATTAGTCTTAGGAGTGACCGTAGGGTACGGTGTCTCAACATTCTTATTAGGACGCTCGATGGCAGCATTGGCAACATTGGCTCCGTTTTGCGTATAGGTAATCTGAGTAGTAGATACACCAGTAAGGGTATAGGTTCCATTCATCGGACTCAAGAACACGATTTGAGCGGTACCCGCTGACGTAACCAAGGGGGAGTCATAAGCATTGTTGATCTGGTACGAAACCGTAGTGGCTGAAACTGCAGACACCTCAAAGTCTCCGTTAAATACAGCCTCATTGGTAGTGACAGTCCCAGTAATTGACTTTTCAGCAACAACGGTTTTATTTGCGGCCTTTTTCTCGGCATCTTCACTCAGCACTACTTCATAGCTAAAACTGTTGCTAGTGATGGGCTCGGTAACGCGGTGCTCTCCATTGAAGCCAGCCCCCGCCCCAGAAATTGTAACAGTGTCACCAGAGCTAAAGTTATGCGGCCCACCTGTTGTAACAGTGGCATAACCGCGAGAGGCTCGCTTGCTAATGAGTGTCTCAGAGTCTGTACACTTTTCAACTTTAATCTTTGTACCAACTATAATCCCATGACCTGTCGGAACAGTTAGGGTTGCTACCGCACTACCAATTCTTTGTTTCTGTACGGTGACATAGTCATAGATATTCTGAATGACTGCTTCGTCCCCAATTGAATAGGGGTGCTTGTATGTAGAATCTGTGCTCAGAGTGAGAGTGACGCTATTGCTAGTCCGAGACTTGTGAGTGATTGTTGTCGGCGTGCTAATCCCAGAAACAGTTATTGTGTCACCATTTTTGAAGTTGACTGATTTAGAAGTCTTGAGTGTGGCAATGTTGTCTTTGACGTAGACCGAGTAGATAAAGGACGCGTCTTGTAGTCCCGTGATGTCAACCACATCACTGTTGTTCAGATTGTGACTTGCGCTAGTCTGTACTGTGGCAGTCCCAGCGCCAGATGCAACGCGAAGTGCTCGAGAAGCAATTTGAATCAGAGGGGACGTATTAGCCACTACGACTGACTGACCAGCAGTAAATCCGTGAGCTTTATCCGTCGTAATGGTGGCAACATTGGAGGTAAGTTTTGCCTGCACAACACCAGCCGAGCTTGCACCAACAGTAGCAGTTGCATTATTAAACGTAGTCTCCGGAACACTGGCCTTAGACGCTTCTTGATATGTGAAGGTAGTTGCAGTTGTGTCGGTAATCTTCTGCAATCCGTTGAAGTAGCCCCCGTACCCGAGTGAGCCAATCTGAGTGTTGACTTCTACGGTCTGTCCGATACTAAACCCATGGGCTGAAGCTGTTGTGATTGTAGTGAGGCCATCAACAGCCACCATCTTTGTAACGGTTGCTTTTGCCTTTGCTACTGCAGTTGGGGAGAGTGTTCCAGTCTTTTCAAACGTAAAGGTAGTGGGGCTGGGGACGGAGTAGACGCGGTACTCGCCATCAAAATTGTCGTCGACATTTTTAATCTGAACAGCCTGCTCCAAAACCAGACCGTGCGGCTGAGCCGTTGTGATGGTGGCGTATCCACCAGCCAGTTTCTTAGAAACAATGTCGAGTGAGTAGCTGAGGCCGGGCTCGATGTAAACGTTAGGGAAGTTAACACCGACAAAGTCGCTGGCCATGCCTGACAACAAATCTCGGATGTAGTCATATGTGTCGGTACGCACCGAGACGTTGACCTTGTCATAGGTCCCCTCCGGAATAGTTCGAGTTCCTGTACCCGTGATAGTTGCGCTATCGGCGTTGGCCAAGGTTAGGGCATAGGAGAACTGCTTAGCGTCCACCCCTGATGCCGTAATCTTGAAGTCGGTTCCGTTGATACTGGTCAAGGAAGAATCAATAGTAACGAGATCGTCAGTCCTGAGTTTATGGTCGTCAACGGTTGTAATGGTCACAACATTGTCTGCAACTGAGGCAGAGGAGAGCGTCACTACTCGATTAAGACTGCTGAGAGTAAACTGTTTAGTAGTGGGGGCGGGGCTCGATGCAATTGTGTAGATTCCGTCGTATCGGAAGTCAGCAAACTGCAGTTCAACTGTGCGGCCAGACTTGAGAGCACCGCTAGTGTAGCCCAGGTCGAGATCAACGGTTCCAACTCCACTGGCCACGGTAAGCGTCGACCCAAGGGTGTGGCTGTATGTCTTCCAAATCTTACGGTGGTAGAGGTAGCTAGGAAACTCGGATCCATTGACAGACAGCGTTTTCTGCACAACGTCGTACGACCGGGACCAGATAATCCCACCCCACACACAGATTCCGTCTCGAACAATGTAAAGAGCGGTATTTCCTGGCGTCGTGCTGGAGTAGAGATTGAGGTAGTTAGTCTGCTCGGACGTTGGAATCGATCCCGAGAAAGATCCAGCACCGTTCAGGGCACGCTGATACGACACTCCACGGAACGGAATTTCCTCAAGAATTTCATTCGTGAGAAGATCGGCGGTGAAGTATCGATAAACAGGTGCAGTTATGGTGGCCATGTCCCTAGTCTTTTGTCATTTCTTTTATTTTACACTACCCAATCCAGCCTGAGCGGTATTCTATTTCTGCTGATGCAATGCTGGTTGTTCGTCGGGCCGTTTCGTTAGGAAAAGTAGGGCTAACATCTTCACTGGTCGCACCCGAGTTTGCGACGGTAGTTGTGTAGACCACGGTGTCGTACCGGGGGACACTTGCGATAAGCTTGTCGACAGCGTTATAGATATTTTTATTGGCTGGAATAGTGACTGTACCAGTAGTGAGGGCTTCAGCTTGATCTGTAGCAATTCCGGCCCCACTCTTAGTATAGGTAAATGATAAGGCAGTTGGGACGGATACTACAGCGGTTAAAGTGTCGTTGATTACACCTGAGTCCAGGTTATTTGCAACTCCAGTAGTGGCAACTGCGGTAATGCTTGCAGGAAGCGCCGCGTTTGTGACAGAGTAGTAGACAGTGGAAGTTCCAGTTGATGTACTTGGGTCTACTGTAAAACTAGTACCACTCAAAGCAGCATTTGTCTTATTAGTGGCAACTGCACTAACACCAATAGCAGGGGAGATACTGGGTAGAGCGCTACTGAATGCAAAAGTAAATGATTTAGTGGTTGGAACTGTTGCAATTGTGCGATCAATCCCAAAGATTTCAAGCAATGATCCCGAGACAGTTCCAAAACCATCATCTACTGATTGAACTGAATACGCTGTCCCGTCCGTCACAGGGTAGCTGAATGTCGTAGGGTTAATTACAGTAACTAAATTGTCGTAGATTCCATCAAATTCAGTATTAGTCAAGTTAGCAACAGTATCTGTAACTTCTTGGATGGAAGCGTTTACTGGGATTCCCGTAACGGGGGCTGTCAAAGTACCGACTTCAGTAGAGGCCGCCAGATACGCCCTAATTGTATAGGAGTATTGGGTCCCAGCCACGAGTGCTGGATCACTGTCAATGTAGGTAGGATTTGTCATCCGTCCAATGATGGTCCCAGCCACGCTACCAGCACCGGCAATCTGAACACCGTCACGATAGATTTTGTAGCCACCAGTATTGGTCATACTAGCAGGCTCAGTCCACGACAGGCGAAGCTGTTTGGGGACTTCAACGGAGGCCAGAGCAGTTGTTGTGATAATTGATGTGACTGAAAGCGCTGACGCAGCCGCTGCAAAGCCGGGTGCTGTTGCAGTTGCTGTGTTGGACGAACCACTATCTCCACCTGAGGCGGTGGATGTGACGTAGAACGAGTATGAGACACCAGGCGTTAAACCAGTAACTGAATAAGCCTCTGAGGGGTTTGACGATATCGCTATAGTGTTGATAAGTACACCATTTTGATAGATTTTATAGCCGTATGTTGCGGGTGCAGTGACAGGTGCAGACCACGTCAAATCAATCCGCCCCGTTGTGGAAGGTGTTGCTACCATGTTTGAGGGGTTAGATGCTACTGATGTAAAGTTTGCTGTTGCGGTTGATACGTTGGAGGCTAGACTGGTAGTACCAGCTGCTTCTGTTACAGAATTTCTGACTCTAACGTGGTACCTATACGCGGTACTATCTGGTGCCGTATATGAAAATGATGTTCCAGTAGTGCTACCAATATATGTCGTAACAGTGGTAGACGATAGGCCCCGGTAAATGTCATACCCAGTGATGGGTGCAACCGTAGCACTAGAAGTATTGGAAGCAGTCCACGAAAAAGTTACTAAACCCGCAGTGCCACTAGCAGTTGCTACAAAATTCTCCGATGCCATTGGGGCTTCAAGATATTTGTACTCACCAAAAAGTCTTGAATTCCATGTATACCCAGAAGTTTCTTGTACGGTGGTGCCGGAACCACCTCGCTTAAAATAAATACCACCCTGAGTAGATGGATTAAGTCGGAAAGTAAAAGAAGATGCACTAACTGTATCTACATAAGACCCAGAGAGTGTAGCCCAACTAGAAAGCGGAGGAGAGGAGTCAATTGCAACATTGTTAAATGTTGCAGTAAACCCAGCCAAGGTAGCAACGATATTTCCGACACCATCGTAAGAACCTAGATATGTGCGGAGCTGGGTGAGCTTTATTGGTCTAGTGAGGTCATACGCCTGATTCACTGTAGTAATCAGGGGGACTGATGATTGTACGTAGCTTGAATCCATACTATAGGAGGTGTTGGTTGTGCCTCCAAATGTCTCTGATATTGCCATGTGCTAGCTCACCTTCGTATATGTGAATGTCGTGGAAGTTGGGACAGATGTGATGACCACACTGGCGGTATTGAGCCCAGTATTAGTCACGTTGGTGATTGTTCCGGTAGCCGCACCATCTTCTGCTACGGCAGCAGTCTGTGAACCAAAGTAGTAGTAAGTGAAAGACGTTGTAGTCGGGATGGACTGGATGTAGTACGTACCCTCATATGCGTCGTAGGTAGAGTTGAATAGGGGGCTGATCTGGTCCCCAATTGAAAACCCGTGGGCGGCGGTTGTTGTGACAGTGACGAGTTGAGTTGCATACCCGCCGTATGCAAAGGCATCAACGGTGGCGGTAGTTGGCAGATCGATAGCCACACGGTCTGTCACCGAGAATCCATGTGCAGTTGTAGTAGTCATAGTCACCGTTGTTCCGCTCACGGCCTTGAGGGCCAGAGTTGTGGTTACTGGCAACACAACCGATGCATCTCCTGCAGTGGTAAGCCCGTGTGCTGTCCTAGTAGTAAGTGTTGCAACGCCATCTGCCATACTCTTAGTAGCAATAGAAGAGAGGGCTGGATTGGCTATATTGACTGTGTCGCCCGCAACGAATCCATGTGCTGCTTGGGTGTTAATTGTAACAATATCACTAGTGGTATCAAAAGAGTACGATGTTGCGGTGGCCGAAGAGGGGAGTACCACACTAAGCCGGCTATTGTCGGCCCACGAATGGGTTGAGTTGAGGGTGAGGGCAGCAATCTTAGTGGAGAAGTTATAAGCTTTTTGAGTGATGTTTCTTGCTTCTGTGACTTCTACTGTGACAAGATCGCCAACACCAAGACCATGAGCTGTATCAGTATTGACAGTTACAATATCCGTTGATGCAACCGCTGAGGTCGTAGAGATAGCGCGGCTTTCGGGCAAGAAAACATTTACTTTTTCACCCGGACCCAGGAAGTGTGCCCGGTCAAACTGGACAGTAGCGGTTGCCGTGGTTGTGGTTCGAGAAAACTTCTTGTTTACAACGGTGTAGTTGTCAAAGCTATCGGTGAGGGTAATATTAGTCGAACCAGCGTCAAGTTTGATCCAGTCAATAAGAGGCTCTAGTTTGGAGCGCTGTCCAATAGTGGTGCCGTTGAATGACACTTCTTTGTTGTAGGTGTCCACCATCAAAGTATCTGGGTTTGTTAGCTTTACATCAACTCCGCCAATAATTGTGGTAGTGGTAAAATCTTGTTCAAGGTCGGTAGAAACTAGTACTACATCAGCAAGTGAGTAAGAGAATGTATATGGTGTCTCAGTGGTGATAGCAGTGACGATATGATTACCTGACTGTGGGTCAATGTATTGGTCAATAGCGCCGCTCCAAGCAAAAGAAATTGTATCTCCCACCAGCAAACCGTGATTTGCATCGGTGGTAACTGTGACTACCAAGTTGTCGCGGGTATAGGACGTAGCTCTTGCAATGGCTCCAGAAGCACGCAAAGCTGAGACAAGCGTGATTGTTTCGTCTCGTTCTCGACTAGTAGCGTGGACGGTACTACCCGACCCAATGGGGCCATAAACAGTGACAGTTGGAGTGACTGTTGTGTTTCCAACGTTCACTGCCGTCACTGATTTTGATGCACCCGTTGGACTGGTAGCAGCGTCGGGAACAAGACCGTTAATGCTTTTTATTTCATACCCATCAACTTGATTGTCGGCCCATGCGTACTTGATTGGGTCAGCGGCCCGAAGAGTGATGGAAAACTCAGTACGACCGCGAGAATTTACTGTCGTAATGACAGGCTGTCCAACAAGGCGAACTTTTGCGATCTTGGTGGGATCCTCATCGACACGAAGCGTGGAGACACGTCGAACTAAATCTGTTTCAGTGATGAGTCGGCTTAGAGCCTTGGGAAGGTAGTCTCGGCTCTGGGGAAGAAATATTCCCGAGAGGGTGATGACGCGAGCCATGTATCGTCCCGATACGTCAAATGATCCATCCTCAGTTCCGCGTGTGATGTCTGGAACATCGGGGGATGTCTGACCCCACCATCCCGATAGATCAGTACATACCCATACAGTTCCGTCTTCATCAATAGTGTTGAATACCAGACGGCCCAGAGAAATGTCGGCATTAAGTTCGGGTCCCGTAATATGTGGAATTGGCGTTGGGGTAAGCGCACGGTTGACAAGTTCTTTCTCGCGTCCTTGCTCGTTAGCAGGAGTATCGCTGAGCTGGTCAAAGTACTCATTGACCTTGGTGGCTTGCTCAATAAGAAACGCATCCACATATAAGACTTCACTCGCTGTAGAAACATCAGTCTTTGCTTGGATTGTTGCAACAGCGTAGGAAACCCCAGCAGGTGCTATTGCTACGATAGAAAGTCTGTTGTCTTCCCAGCGGTCATTATCATAGACGCGGTGGATACCCGAGGTCGGCGATGTAGACCCAAGTGTGTTGTTGCTACTATCGTAGAACGTGACCAGCATTTCAACGTCGTTATAGTACGCCGTAGCAGAAGTATTGTCAGGTAGGTACACATATACCGAGAACGCATAAGACAGACCTGCGGTAAATCCGGTGATGTTGGTGGTAGTAGTACCGTAGAAGCCTGTACCCTTGTTGGTGATCTTGAGAGAGTAGTCACCAAAGAATGCCGCATCACTCGACCGAAGGATAGTAGAGTTGGCGGTCGCTGACCACCCCGTTGTGTTTGTCTTGAAAGACGGGTTAGGGACTAGATTGATTCTTGCCATTAGATACTACCTCGACGCATTTGGCGCATAAGTTCTTGAGAGACGACGGACGCGAGTTCGCGCTCGTCCATTCCGGGGGAGGGGTTTACGGTGATGTTGACGGTTGATCCTGTGGATCCTGCGGCTCCTCCGTAGTTTATTGCATTGAGGGTGGAAAGGTTTCGAGCAGTTGCTGCCGAGTTCACGACGTACTCACCGTTGGAAAGCATGGCTGGGATACGGTCAGATCGACCCCCGCCATAGCCACCGCCCGATACCATTCCTCCGTTGGCAAAGCCCATCATGTTGAGGCCACCGACCATACCACCGTTCTTAAATCCTGAGAACTTGAAGGGGATAGAGATTCCTGCAATAGAGACCGTACCACTCTTTGGCTGAGAAACGGCGCTGACTTTGACTGTGGCTTTTGCTTTATCAGCGGCCAGCTTTGCATTAGTTTCAATGAGACTGAAAGAACTCGTGTCTGCGGTAATCTTGACAGCTGGTGGTTTCCAGTCTTTAATAGTTCCATTAATAACACCAATGAAAGTTGCGTTATCAATCAAACCCTTGTCATATGCTATTTTGGCTTGTCGTTGAATCTGGGTAGCTCCTGCAGCAGTAGCCTGCGCCATAGCAGAGCTAAACTCCCCTGTCTGCCCGAGGATAGCGTTATTCATCTCAGCAAGTTTTTCCGGACCGTAGGTAGCAATCTCGTCGAAGACTAGGTAAGCCTGAGCTCCATATGTTTCTTTAATGTAGTCGACCGCTTGTTGACTCAGACCGTTAGCTTGTGCTGTTTGAATGTTGTTAAGATTCTCAACCAACTTCTTGGCGTTTTCTTTCATGGCGTCCATGAAGCCTTCAACCTGGAATTTTCCATCCTTAAAGCTTGAGGCCATGACATCAACACGTTCAGCTGTTGCGTAAGAAGCTGCTCCCATATCAATGGCAGCCTGCTTAGCGGCTTCGGCCTCTCGGCGGAAAGCAACTTCACCCTCACCGAGGGCGTAGTTCATGGCAAGCTGGGCATCAATCAGACCATTTTTACCGACGAGTGAGATACCTTCGGCAGCAGCTGATGTTTGGAGAGACTTAACATACTCGTCACCAAATGCCTCGACACCGCCAGTAAGTTCGATAAACTCTGCGGTGGTTGCTCCGGTGCTGGTCTTAAATCCTTGGAGAGCTTGCTGAGCAGCTCTAATGTCAGTCGTAGCGACTTGGGCTAGCGAGGCACCTACTTCGTCTAAGCTACCTCTAAATTTTTCAACGTCTGCTAGTCCCTGATTAAATGCAGTTCCAGCGTAGCCGTACATACCACTGTACGATCGACCTAGACTTGTATTTACTTTTGTAAGATTAGTAGTCTCATCTCGTACAGCTTCTAGAGCCGAAGTCATGTCAGATGTATCAAACTTATTAAAAGTGTCACCAGTCTTACCCAAAGCAGCATTGACAGTGTCAATGGCACTGGCATTTGCTTTGAGGGATACAGTTGTTGCCTCTACGCGGGCTTGGAACTGTTTCTCAATCTCTCCTGAGATGAAAGTAATAGCTGCCATTAAGGCTTCTAAGCCAATCAAGATAAGACCAATAGGGCCCAATGAGGTCTTAAGTGCTGTACCTAACACTTTAATAGATGCAGTCATACCACCAGACAAGCCTATAGCAGCCCTAAATGATGTACCCAGAGTAAGACCAGCATCTCGAGCCTTGGTAAATTCACCAGAAAGGCTACCCATTGCTGCTCGCAGGGGTGTCATTTCAATTCCCATTTTAGCAAAACCAAGTGTTAGATTGGAAAGAAGACCAATCATAATTGTCTTAACTTTATTAACTGTTCCCATGACAAACCCAAGAGCGGAAAAACCAGCAAGAATTGGACCAAAAAAGTCAAGAAGTGGTTTAAATGTCTGCGCTAAAGATGCGAATCCATTGACCAGAGAAGACACAACATTGAGGAATACCACGGCAGAACCAGAGTCAGCAAAAGCTGCAGCAAGTTTAGTAAGACCAAGGATAATTTGAGCTAGTGGGGCAGAGGCTTTGAGAGCTTCTTGAACGAGGTACTCCAGGTAGTACGCACCCTGATTGAGGGTGTTATAGAACTTTTCAATCTCAGGAGACCCACCAGCTTGCGCCAAAATGTCTACAAGAATTCCGAGTGAGTTTCCAAGGGCCATAGTGTTCTCAGCAGCTTGGACAAAGTAGTTTTCTAGGAACGTCTGGTTCATGTTGGCCCAGCCGTCGGAGGCGTCAATCATGTATTCGAGGAGAAGATCACCACCTGATCCCGGACCAAAGTTCGCGGCAATGATGTCTCCAAAGCCATTGAAGAGGTTGCCGAATATTTGGCCAAACTGACCCGCAACTTCGCCCGCGCGAGTGAAGAATGTTTCAAGTTGGCCAGTGGCATTTTTTGTGTCAAGGAACTTGGCAAAGTCGGCTGCTTTACCGTCAATAAAGGCTGTGAACTTATCAACAAGTGGGGATGCGGCATCAAAAATTGTGAGTATAGATGAGAATACAGATCCAAGAATAGATCCGACCTTAGGCATGACATTTGCAACCATGGTAAAGAATTTACCAAGATCATCAATGGCACCAGACTTCATGAGCTGATCAGTAAAGTTTTTAACTGCTAGACCGAGAGAGTCACCGACTTGGTCAAACCCATCACGAATTTCTGCAAATAGTCCAGCCTTAGAGAGTCGACGCATTTGGATTTCCAGCATTGGCAAGAATCCCTGAGCGACTTCTTCACGAAGACCAACCAGCTGTGGCTGAATTTCCCGCTTAAGAAAGTCAGCAAACTTCTTCTGGCTTTTAGTAAGTTTGTCATATGCCGCCACGCCAGCGCTCGCGCCAGAAGTTCGGGCTTTGGCTACGGCTTGTTCAGCCTCAATTTGCGCCCTAAGGTTGTCGCGCACTGTCCGAGCTAAGTCCTCTTCGGCTTGACGTAGACGCTCCTTTGCTTGAATAACAACATCAGTAGCATCGACACCATTTTGTGCATACCGCTCTTGTTCAGTGGCGAGGTCGCTCGACCGATCAGCAGCTTGACGGTAGTTAAGATCTGCTTCCTTAAAAGCAAGTTCTGCTTCTCGCCGGGCCCGAGAGTTGGGTGGAAGGTCTTGGACCCGAGCAAGATTTTCTCTTGCTTCTTCAAGCGACATGGCTGCGCGTTCTTGACTGAGAGCAGCATCCTCAGCCTCAAATCCTAGTTGCTGTAGGTACTCAGCGCCCTCTTTGTACGCGTCATTCAAACCAATCTGAGCACTACGAACATTCTCATTAGCAGCTGCTAGAGACTCTGCATTACGTTCTACAGTGAGGGCCAAGTTTTTTAAGGCCTGTGCTGTTGCATCAACTCCAGAACCACCACCTCCAGTAGTAGTTTTAAGAGCTGCTCCAATACCACCAAGGGCAAACTTCATGAGGGCAAACCCAGTTGCTGCCGCGGCCATTGCCCCACCAAGTGCAACCACGGAGGCAGCAGCTAGGCCAGCAGAACCAATCAGAGCACCAAGACCGCCAATAATAGAGCCAATAGTTCCAGCAAGAGCCCCAAGTCCTGACTGTAGGTAGTAGCCCTTACGAACTAAATCGGTAAACGCTTTTGCGGCCTCTTCACCACCAGGAGCAATTTCCCGGAGGTTGGTAAGAAACTTACCAATACGCATATTGGCTATCTTGCTCTCAAATCCCTTTTTGTAGCTATTTCCGGCGCGAGCGCCAGCAGACTGAACTTCCCGGTCTACTGTGTTGAACCCGCGCTTAATGTCGTCCGCTACCTGACTTGTCAGGGCACGAACGACAATCTCGGCTCTACCTACAACTGCCACGGGCTATCCTAGCGGTGTATCGAGAACTCCGCCAAATGGGTCTGGGCTCTCGGGGTTGAATTCAGTGGGTGGGGTGTACGGCTTGGCCGTTGGGTTGACTGGAATAACATCGTTGAGGTTGTCGTCAAGATCGTCGGGATCAATGTATTGTCGACCCTGAGGCTCATCCGAAACCCCATACGTATAGTCGCGACCATAGAACTCTCGATACATAACTTTCCGTACCCGAGTTTTCTGAGTTGCTTGATCTCTAGAGTCGGCGAAGTAGTCTTGTTCCATATAATAATGGAGTACATCAAGCATGTCACTCGCCTCCATCTTCTCTAGGTGTATGTTGTTACTTAGGGCTCTGCCGTTGACCGTAGGCCAGAGGTCTAACGCCCACTGGATTAGACCTCGGATTGCGATTCCGGGCGGTCACCGTACTGGGACATGACCCAGCCTACGATTTCACCCAGTGTTTCAGCACTGACAATTCTTTTCTTGTCCTTGACAAGAGCCTGGAATCGCTTGTAGCTTTCCTCTTCAAGAGCTGCAGAGAAGAATTGTGTAATTGAACGGACCGAGTCACCAGAGTCATCGCTTGAGCTAGCAGCAACCAGTTCAAGAATGACAAGTCCCTGCATTTCCTCAACGCAGAAAAACTCTTCACCGTGGATCTTGAAAGAAATTTTTTCGGAGGCAGCATTACGCTTGCCTTCACCAAAGTCTTTAAACTTTGACATGAGTAGTACCTCTATTCTTAGTTATGTCGTTTTAGGCGTACATGCCTAAGATAATTATACCGCAGAACATAACTATCGAGGTGTAAATACTCCACGGTCACTGCGGATAATCTCTTCCAGACGGTAAGTGAGGTACGGGTTGGGCGCAGTACCAGGGTGAAAGATTTGTTTAGAGTAGACAGTTCGACCCTTGGAAGAGAACTTCAAGACTTCATCTTGATCTGCCTGAATAACGTGTGGCGGTGTTCCCTCGTGGTGGTCATACGCATACGATGTGTACGCACCAACAATGCGCTCTTGGCCCCCAGCAAATCGATTAGCCGACCACTTGATGGAGTTTCTCAGATGTCCAGTTCTAACTCCAACTTTTAACCGCGCAGCATCAGCAAGTCGATTAGCAATACGGTTCATATAGGTAGCAACAGGACCAGTTGGACCGTTAACTACTTCATCTAGAATATCTGGGTAAAGAATCAGACCGCTAAATGTGTAGCTAAATTGAGGTACTGAAAAAGAGCCCCCACTCGGACGACTACGGTGTGTTGCCCCTCTAATCCGCTTGTACGTTCCGTACAGTAGACTATCGGGAAGACCGTACGTCATTAGGGAATGGCCATCGTGAGGCTAAGAGTGGTAACAATATACCCACCCTGAACTGCCCCGATTTCGACAGTAGCAATAACGCCGGGACCCGATAGGGATCCAAGGTCTTCATCCCAGTAATCAAACTGGTTTAGTGATTGTAAAAGAACCCACGAGTCTACAAGGGCAATATCGGAAGCGCTCTGAATTAGTTCGGCAGATGGCGTTCCACCATTCTGTCCAATGACGGGGATAGGTCGAGAAATGTCAACACTCATTACCGCAGTACGAGGCATATTGCATCGTTGCGGGCCAGAGGCCTGATCCCCAGGAGGGCCTAGATACCCCTGTATAAATGAAACAGTCAATTGCTCACAGTCAATAACTGGTTGACCGATTGTGTAGTAACGACGAGATGGCAGGGGCACGCCAAACGACGTAAACACATTCTCTACACGTTCAAGAACGCCAGCGAGTAGATTACGAAGATTGAGCGCTTCCGCGTCAATGTCATAGTTTGCTACCTGAATAGATGGCATGGATTACTCCGCAGAAGCCTCTTCTACCTCTTCAACAGGGGTTTCGACAACAACGGGGGCAGGGGCTTCAACCTTTTTTGCCACAGGGACAGTAACAGCGGTCTTTTTGTTTCCGGGCATATCTTGTGCGCGGAAGTTGGTCATAACGGTCATGGGGTCGTTCTCCTTGTTTATGTGAGGTCTACATCTAGGTTACCAGATGTAATATAGGTGCTTGCGCCGTTTCGTACTCCATACAGATCCCATGTCCCAGGATCAATCATGCGAAGTACAGAAAAAGCATCAGCATAGGGGATGGTGATAGAAATATTTGTTGAAGTAACCGTGATGTAGGACGCGCCCGATACAGTCTTAGAGTACGTCCCGTCATAACTGCGTAGAACTACTTCAGGAGTCCAACCTGCCTGCGAGTATAAGAACGCAGCATTGATGGAGGCAAGCGTTACGGTAATGGTTTTGGATTCGCCAGCGGGAACAATGATGTCCCGGGCACTCGCAACAAGCTTTCGTGTCTTGCGTGTGTACTTGCGCGCACGAGGGATGTCAGGAGTAAAGACGCGAGCACGCTTCTTTGCTCCGTCTGGGTTGTTAGTTTTGAGAAACAGGTCGATTTCGTAGATACCTGTACGGAGTTCAGCGATAAAGTCCTGCTGATCAAGGATGGTGTAGTTCACTCCTTGACGCGAAACGGAAGTTACACGACGAGGAAGAGCGCAGTCATCGTCACCTGTCCACAGTCGGATGAACTCCTGAGCAAGACGCTTGGCCGCAACCTTTCCCATGGTGGGTGGGTTCATGCCGTAGGTGTAGGTGACTTCGATGTCAGCGGGGACAATAAGAGCGCCCTCGGAGAACTGGATTGTCGATCGATCGACAACGTAGTACTTATCTGGGGAGTAAACCTCACCCTTTGTGCTACGAACAGTCTGAATAGATTGAACGGGCTGACTGCGAAGTCGGATACGGGTTTCAGCCGAGACCCACGGCTCAATCATCTCCGTTGTTTTAGTAACAATGGCATTGACGAGAGCGGCCTCTTGAAGTAGGTGCATGTTGAGGAGTGGGGCAAATCGGACGTAGCGCTCGGTGATTGTCTGTGTTCCGACGTACTTACGACCCGACATCGACCACATCAAGTAGGACGCAGTCTTCACCGCATCCTGAGCGTATTCGTTTTCTTGGAACTGAGGGTCGAGTTCGTCGACTGTGATCCAAAGTCCAGCCATGTTTTATTCCTAATCCTTTATGGTAAATGGGTGGCACACCGTGAGACGTGCCACCCATCCACCTAGTTAACTATTGGTTAGGGCGCTCCAGTTGGGCCTGTCTGCGCGACTACTACGTTGTCGATGGCGTTGTCAGCGTTGTAGTTGACGTTTCCAGGAACGTTGATAGCGATGTCGCTGTCAAGAGATCCTGTAGCCACTTCGTCGTAGGTTCCGTAGTTTGTGACGGTTCCAGTATCGACCGCCGAGGCGACAGTACCCGCCTTGGCATATCGGAACGTGGTTGTAGTTGGGACAGCCGTGACGAGGAAGGTTCCGTTTAAGGTTGTAGCCGTAACAGCTGCAACAGTAACTTCGTCACCAACGCGGTAGCCGTGTGCTGCGTCTGTCGTAATGGTGACAGTACCCCCAGAAGCAACAACGTTTGTGATGTTGTCAGTAGCACCCCACGTGTAGAAGCCCTTGAGTCCAGTTGGAGCCCATGTCGAACGTGCGTACGAGTAGGGGCGGTCCGAAGCCTGTGGGAAATCCCAGCGGTTGTCGGGTCCAAAGTCGAACGCAATGTTTCCAAGGCCGTAACCTTCAAATGTCGTTGCGAGCATTCCGTTCTCGATAACGCGGTCACCCGACTGGCGGAGCTTGGCGAATGGGAAAACCCAGTGGAAGTAGGGGTACGAAGCAGCCTTACGTCCGTCCTTGACGGCGATGGACCAAGCTTCGATGGAGACACCGTTACCGGCAGGGTCATCTCCAACGCCAGGAGCAGCCCAACCAACCGACTGTACTGCCGATCCAGTGTTCTTGCGGAGCAAGAGTCCACCGGAGATGAGGGCCGAGAGTTCAGGGTCTGGCTCGCAGATAGCGAGTTCCATTGTGATGCGCTTGAGTGTGTCGGGGGACTTGTATGTCACGCAGACAGCACCGTTAGCGCTCTTTTCCGTGAATTCGTCACCTTCTTCATACTCGGGGGTGAACGATACGCGCATGAACGCGGATGTGGTGTATGAGTCACCAGCACCGTTCAGAAGGTTGCCGCTGGCATCGAGTCGGGTAACACGAATGGCAACACCTTGAATGCTGGCGGCGTAGTCTTGAGTAGCCATGTAGCTATTCTCCTTATTTGTTGTAGGTTAGGCCGCTGTCAGATCAACTCGAACAGCGAGGTGGATCGAAGTGTCAAAGAAGACCGATGCAGATCGGTAAGCCTTGATCTTCATGTCATTTGCATTTCCCGACACGGCATAGCCCTGGGCCAGTGTGTCGTTGACGACCTCAGGCTTCCCGAGGTGAACTCGGAGTGTGCCTGTGGCGTACATCCATTTGTTGGTATCGGTAGCCGAAGCTCCTGTTGCGCCAACGGGTCCAGCGCCGGAGTACCCTGAGCCAATAATGACTGGAGTTCCACCCATTGTCTGGTGGTGGTCTTTTCCTTTTTCGTGGAACAGCATTTGGCTGTTAGAGCTAAGTATGGCTGCAACATCGCGAGTCATGTGAATAAACCCTTGCTCGCCGAAAGGCGATGTGGTGCCAATGTACTGCTCAAGCAGGGCAAGAGCACGCTTGGCAGAGAGGGCAGTCCCAGAGTTGAGAGTAGTGACGGTCGAGGCCTTGGTCAGGTATGGATTGGCGAGGGTTTCTCCCTGGGCAATAGCGCCGTCCCAAAGCTCCTTTTCAACGGCTTTCTGCGATGCAGCTTCGACCTGTCGAAGAACACGCGCAAAGCGATCTTCGGCAACAAGACCAAGAGTAGAAGCGTCGTCTTCTACTTCAACAAAGAAGGGACGAATTTGAGCAATAAATCGATCTGCCCTGCGGGCACCCGAGTCAGGGCCGTGGATGACGTTGCTAGTGTTACTAGTGATATCCCAGTTGCGAAGTGCATAGGGAGAAGATTCAAGCATTTGTGCGTATCCGCGTTCCCAGCGCTCGTCGTAGTCGCGCGAAGCGTGGGTGATTGGGGGAACCGCAGCGAAGAGTCCGAACTGAGTCGGCTCGAGGGGAAGTGCCGGGTGGACTCCATTGAATGCCATTTGGTTCTTTCCTTAAGGTCTGATCTTGTGTGGGGAGTCCCCCAGGGGCCGAAGCCCCTGGGGAACAACCACGGGGTGGTTACCTATCGAGGATTAGTACTCGATGGTTGCTGCAGCCGTGCCACCAGTGGTGTCGCGGAGTGCTGCGGCGGTACCGTTGACGTTGATTGTCGAGGTGATGGCGAGAGACTCGACACCAACCTTTGCGACGCCTTCGAAGGTTTCAACGAACATCTTGTAGTCGTTGGTTCCGACGAGGGTCGAGTCACGGATGATACCGAGGTCGAGGGTTCCACCGTCAAGGAAGACGAAGGTTCCTTCAGCAAACAGGTACCAAACGAACGAGTCAGGGAACTCGAGGAGTGCTGCTGCACTCTGCGAGCCGAAGACCGACGCGTCCATCGAAGCAACAAGCGTCACGTTCGAGGTGGCAAGGTATCCGTTGATTTCTGACATCGAGATCGAGATCGTACCGTCACCAGGCATCGACAGCGTGAGGTCTGCTGCGATTGCGTCATATACCCAGTCAGGGATGATGGCGCGAAGCTGGGTGCTGTTCTCGATACGGTGACGCGAGCGGTAAGCTGCGGCCGCACGACGGATCTGAACGAGGAAGTCGCGACCAAAGCCAATGAGGCTTGTGGTTGTGACTGCCGTCGAGCCAGTCGAGATACGCGAGAGCAAGTTTGCCTCTGCCTCACGAGCGTGCTGGATCAAGCCAAGCTCGTTGTGGCGAGCGAGAAGCTCGGGGTATGCACGGGTAAACAAGTTACCAAACTGCATCTGCAGAGTAACAGCGTCGGTGACGGCTGTAAGCTCAGCAGCAGCAGTAACGGTCAACGACAACTTCGACGCAGGCGAAGGAGTTGTTGCTGAGTCGTTAGCAGCGGTCCATACACCAACAGCGTTCTCGTAGGACGAGAGTACTGGAGGAGTAACGTAGCGAACTCCGCCACGGTCTGCCTGGAAACGGGGAAGTGAGTCGCGGACAGGACGCATGTTCGTTCCAAGTCCAAAGACGTCGTACTTTACCTCGAGAGGCGTTGCAAATCCACCGGAAGCGATAAGAGCTTCTGGGCCAACAACTGCTTGGATCTTTGCGCGGTTCTCTTCGGGGTCCGAGCTCAAAACGCGAGAGTCGGGGTACTGGGTCGAGAGGGATGCAACAATGTGCTGTTCTCCATCTCCACCATTGACGCGACGGAGGGTGTGCAGGCGCTTTTCAAAAGCCTGTGCCACCTCCGACATGTCTGTAAGGGTGCTTCCAGCCGTGTAGCCAGGGATGTCCGCGCCCGCTGTGATAGCAACGGGTGCTGCGGGTGCAGCCTGAGCAACTGGACGGCGGTCTGCTGGAGCTTCGAAAGCTCCTTCTGCTGCGGCGGTCACGGGTGCCTCTTCCTGCGCCTCAGGCGCAATGTCGGTGATTTCTTCGGTTGGTGCCTCAGCCTCTTCCGCACCTTCGACAGAAGCCACAACGGCTTCTTCGACGACAGGTGCTTCTTCGACAGGGGCGGGTTCTGCTGTTTCAGCAGGGACGACTTCCTCATCAGTTGAGAATTCAGCAACAGGAGCATCGACATCAGCCGATCCATCCAGTACTTCTTCAACAACTTCGGGTTCTTCATCCGTCGAGAATTCGGCATTCTCATCGGAGACAGTCGATGCCTCAGACATTTTGTCTTTCTTGTCCTCTTCGGGCATGGTCATTGGAGCTTCTTCTTCTACAACGATCTCTTCCTCAGTTGGAGCGGTGGGCTCTTCGGTCTCTTCTACCATTTCTGGTTCAGTAGCCATTGGGGCTTCCTCTTCTTCCTCGGCGGGGATCATCTCTTCAGATTCTCCATCACCATATACTCGATTAGTGGCTTCGGCGGCCATGGAAACAAGTTCCTCAGCCTGCGCCTCACGGCGCTGTACCTCACCACGGACGGTCTCTAGCATGTCCGCTAGAGTTGTCATGGCATCCACTGACTCAGGTGTGAGATCGCCGTTCTCGTCGATAGACTCAAACTCGGTGATGATGCCCGCCTGAAGCTCCGAGACTTGCTCGTCACTCAGTTCGGACAGTCGGTCCAGTTGGTTCTTAAAAGAATCCACTGTACCTCTCCTTAGGTCAGTCGGCAGACGGGATGTCTACCTGGGGGATATAGTCTGAGGCGTAGGGACTATCATCATCGATGCAGGCGCTACACCCTTCTTACTAATTGTAACTTATTATTAAGTTAGCAATCGAAGCAAACGATTCATCTGCGATGAAATATCTGCTTGACTGTATACATCCGATCCTGCTTGGAAACCTTTCAGTTCCCGGGTAGCAATATCGGCGTCCTCTTTCCCAATTTTATCTTCGACACGGGTTACCATGTCGTCCATCAACTTCTTCAGCGTAGGGGGAAGATCGCTGTAGCGAACTTTCTGCGCTTGGTTATCAAATGGGAGAGGAAGATTTGCAATCGCTTTTCCAAGTTCTGTTGTAGAAGAGCGAACATTTTCAAGGGAGTCGGCGTTTAGTGCGCCAGCATCAAGACGATCAATGATGTCAATGAGGTCCTTTGAGGCCATAACTGAACCTAAGTAGTTTCCAGTATTGTCAAGGTTCTCAATTTCTTTAATTTTTTGAAGAACATCTTGACTACCTGAGTCTCCAAGGTCCTGCTTCAGACGAGCAAGTACCTGACGGAATCGACCTTGCGCGTCGCGAGGCTGAGTCTTGGGCGTGTACTTAACACGGCCATCGTTCTTTCCCTCTTTTGCGTCAAGGATGTCTTGAAGGTTGACACCAGGGAGGAGAATCTCCAACTGCTTAGCGTCGACATTAGTCAGGTCAGGAATGTTTCCGGCACGAATCTGTCGAACAGCTTCAATTACTGAATCTGCACCAGCGGCCAAGAGCGTGGCGCGGTTACGCATTGAGTCGAGGCTTGCAGTAATCGAGTCCGAGGCTGCAGTCTTCCAGTTCTCAGGAATCATTTTTGATTCACCGAGAGCCCGCGCACGTTTTGTAATATGCTTACGAACTTTTGCACGATCAGACTTCTTGGCGCGACCATATGCTTGAATGGCGTTCTTCAGGTCTGAGGCATTACGGATTGGATATGAGCCATCTGGGAGAGCTTGACCCTTGTCAGCAAGAGTCTCGCGCTCTTTTGAGGTAAACTTGGCAAACTCTGTAATAGCCGAGAGTTCGCGAACGCGCTGGACAATGTCGCCCGCGCTAGCCGTCAGGCCGGCCTCGAGGATACCCTGCTTAGAGAGAGAAGCATAGAACATGTCATAGTTCTCTTCTTCCATCTCGTAAGGCTCTTCGGTCTTTTCAGAACGCTCCTCTTCGTACTCATGCTTTTCGTAGTTAGCAAGGGATACACGCAACTGCCATGCCCACTTTTGGTGCATTTCAATGCGTCCACCAATGAAGTTGGTAATACCCTGCTCATTGACTTCATTTGCCACATCAAAGACGGCTTTGAGAAGTCCAACAACACTTTCGTTGACTTCATGAAGATCAGCCACCATATCTTGAGGCGTTGCGTCATTACCAAGGGTAGACTCACCAAACTGACTCATCTTAGCAAAGGTAGCAAGATCATAAGGAGCCTTGTATCCAAGCTTTCGAATATTCTCCGCAAGTGGATCGAGTGATTCTTCGACATCTTCATAAATTTCATCAAAGAGAGCATGAAACTGTGGGAAGTCATTTCCTTCAACGTTCCAGTGGTAGCCTTTAACCTTGGCCGCAAAGACAGATACATCAGCGAGGGTCTGCTGGAGAATCTCAGCCAACCGTCCATCAATCTTGGGAGCGTAGGATTTCATCTTCTTATTGGCAAAGTCAACCCGAGCTTTTTCGGCAGCTGCTGTGAGAGCATTGCGCTCCTTTGTTTCAATGCGTGCAATGCGCTCGTGAAGTTCGTCAACGGGGTTGGACTTCATACGAGCTAGAGTGGCAGCGCCAGCAGCAACCAGAGCCATGACCTGACCCGAAGCGACGCGAGCGCGTGCAATGGGGAATCCAGGAACATTGACCTGACAGACAGCAACGAGTTCGAGCGAGCCACGGATTGGACGCCAGTCACCCGAAGGTGCCGACGCGCGAAGGGCACGAATCTGCTCAGGCTGGACTCCGGGGCGAAGTGCTCCAGCAACCCAGATTCCATAGCGGTCCTCGCCAGCGTGGA
>Ga0214921_10000849_pt1 | contig 54461 bp, 53 predicted proteins | sample LL1505_MetaG_FD_177992 | JGI IMG/M metagenome (GOLD analysis project Ga0214921, IMG submission 177992) | Freshwater microbial communities from Lake Lanier, Atlanta, Georgia, United States - LL-1505 | ecosystem: Environmental > Aquatic > Freshwater > Lake | place: USA: Georgia | collected... | reverse complement strand
TAGTTCTTCCTATAGAGCCGTCGTAGACTACGACGTTGATAGGACGGGTGTGGAAGCGTGGTAACACGTTAAGCTTACCGTTACTAATAGCTCAATTGGCTTGATTTATGCACTGATAAAATTTTTAGATACAAATTACAATGGTTAAAATCGTATCACTTTATATTTATTTAAAAAATATTAATATCAATAAGGAATTAAATTTTAAATTTAAAAAATTTATAGACTAGTATGTGCTTAAAATAAATGAAAAAAAATTCTAAAAAGTTTAAAGTTTTAATTACTTGGCAATCAATAATAAAGAAAATAAATATTTATAAAAAAATCCTTAAAAAAAAAAATATCTCCTATGACTGCAAGCTTTCCAAACAATGCTTTAGCTCGTCAGATTTAAAAAAATATATTCATAAATATGATGGTGTGATTTGTGGTGATGACGAATTTAATTCAGATGTCTTGTCAAAAGCAAAGAAACTAAAAGTTATATCAAAATGGGGAACTGGGATTGATTCGATCGATAGTGTTGCTGCAAAAAAAATGGGTATAAAAGTTTATAATGTTAAAGATGCTTTTACTGATGAAGTTGCGACTTATGCTGTAAGTATTTTGTTATATCTAACAAGAGGCCTAGGAGAATTAAATATATCAAAAACTAAAAGATGGACCAAATACTGTGGAGAGAGTCTAATAGGGAAAAATGCTGGAATAGTTGGGCACGGAAGAATTGGAGCCAAAATTGAAAAATATTTAAAAGCTCTTGGTTGCAATGTTTTTATAAACGATATAAAAAAAATAAAGAAGAATAAAAAAAATTTCTTAACATTTAATTCGATATTAGCTAAGTGTAACTATATTTTATTTTCTGTTAATTTAAATAAATCCTCTAGAAAAATGCTTACCTTCAGTCACAAAAGGCATCTAAAAAAGAAACCTGTAATTATCAATATTGCCAGAGGCCCAGTGCTAGACGAAAAATTTATTGCGTATTGTCTCAAGAAAAAATTAATAAATAATGTTGGACTAGATGTGTTTGAAAAAGAACCAATTGACCACAAACATCCATTTTTAAAAATGAAGCATGGTTTTTATAGTGCACATAATGCATTTAATACTATTGAAAGCGTTGAAAGAACAAATAAACAAGCTGTTGAAAACTTAATTAAAGGTTTAAAATAAAAAATAATTTTCTAATTCTTATGTAAATTATAAATAAATAATAAATTTATCAAATATAAGCATGTCTAATAATATATCAAAAAAAATTTTTAAACTTATTAGAAGTAAATTTACACCACCACTTTATCTTCATGAGCCAAACTTAAATAAAATATCAGTAATCAAGATAATTAAAAATTGTATAGAAAATAATCATATCTCTTCTTTTGGTCCGTATATAAAAAAATTTGAAAACGAGATAAAGTATATTACGAAAGCAAAAAATTGTGTGTCCGTTGTAAACGGAACATCAGCAATATACTTGTCACTTTTTGTTTTGGGGGGGAAATTAAATGATGAAGTTATTTTGCCTGCATTTAATTTTATTGCCGCAGCCAATGCATGCTTGCAGCTAAGAGCGATCCCACACTTTGCCGAAATAGAAAATGATACATTTGGAATAGATCCTGTTAAATTAGAAAAATACTTAAGCGGCTGCACCTATAAAAAAAAAAATATTTATTTTAACAAAAAAACAAAAAGACCAATTAAGTTTATTATAGCAACTCATGTTTATGGGCATATCTGTAAAATTGATGCTATTTTAAAAGTTGCAAAAAAATTTAATTTAAAACTTATTGAAGATGCATCTGAGGCTCTTGGTTCTTTTTATTTAAAAAAACATGCAGGTACTTTCGGTGACATTGGAATTCTGAGTTTTAATGGAAATAAGATAGTTACTACAGGTGCCGGCGGTGCAATTCTTTGTAATAGCTATTCTTTATCGAAAAAAATCAGACATATTTCCAATACCTCAAAAAAAAAAAATACATGGAAATTCACTCACGATGAACAGGGATTTAATTATAGAATGCCAAACATCAATGCAGCTTTAGGATATCACCAATTAAAAACTATTAAAGAAACAATACGAAAAAAAAGAAAACTTTTTAATATATACAAATCTCTTTTTAATAATGATAAGAATTTTGAAATTTATCAAGAAAAAAATAATAGAAAATCTAACTATTGGTTACAACTTTTTATCTTAAAAAAGAAAAAAGAAAAAATGAGTTCTATTGTTAAATATTTATTAAATAAAAAAATTGAAGTTAGACCTGGTTGGACCTCAATGACAAAAATTAATTATTTAAAAAAATTTCCAAGAATGAATTGTCCAAATGCTGAAAATGCTGAGAATATATTAATTAACTTACCGAGCAGCCCTCAACTTATTAAATGAAGAAAAGTTTAAAAAAAAAACCTTTACTAATCGTAGGTTCAGGTGGTCACTTTAAGTCATGCATTGATATAATTGAAGAAAGTAAAATATTCTATGTATATGGCCTAATAAGCAAATATGATAAAATTGGAAAAAAGATCTATGGTTATGAGGTTTTATCTCAAAGTGATGATTATAAAAAATTTTTTAATTTAGGCGTTAAAAATGCCTTCATTGCGGTTGGTCAAATTCAAAATGCAAATATAAGAAAAAAAATTTTTATTAAATTAAAAAAAAATTTATTTAATCTCCCTTCGTTTATTTCAGCTAGTTCAAGCGTTTCCAAAAACGTAACAATACAAGAGGGAACAATTGTACACAAAAATTGTTATATTGGCCGTGATGTCAAAATAGGGAAATGCAATATTATAAACTCTGCAGCAGTTATTGAGCACGATTGCAAAGTAGGAGACTTCTGTCACTTATCAACTTCTACTACAGTTAATGGAAACGTCGAGATTGGCAGTGAAACTTTTATAGGAAGTGGTTCGGTATTATCAAATAATATAAAAATAAAAAAAAAAACCTTCATTAAAATGTTAAGCAGAGTAGTTAACTCAATCAAATGAAAGTTAAATTCAAAGTAAAAATAATTGCGGAAGCCGGGGTTAATCATAATGGCTCGCTAAAATTAGCTAAGAAATTGGTTGATATTGCCAAAAAAGCTAATTGTGATTATGTAAAATTTCAAGCATTTAATGCAGACGAAATCACGACTATTAATACAAAAAAAGCTACTTATCAAAAATTAAATAAAAATGATAGCGAGTTTCAATATCAAATGCTTAAAAAGCTAGAGCTAACGAAAGAGAAATTTTTAAAAATAAAAAAATATTGTGATAAGAAAAAAATAAAATTTTTATGCACGGCATTTGATTGTGAATATCTTGATTTTTTATTAAAATTAAACATTGAGTTAATTAAAATTCCTTCTGGAGAAATAAATAATATTTTTCTTCTCGATAAAGCTGCAAAATCTAATAAACCAATTTTATTATCAACTGGCGCATCAACTCTAGATGATATTATTTTTGCTTTAAAAATTTTAAAAAAAAATAAAAATAAAATTTATTTGATGCAATGTTCAAGCGCTTATCCTACACCAATTAAATTTGCTAATGTTAATGTAGTTAAATCTTTCTCAAAGCTCGCGGACGGTACTGGATACTCTGATCATACTGCAGAAAATGAGCCAGCAATCTCTGCAATAGCACTTGGCGCTAAGTATATTGAGAAACATTTTACTATAAGTAAAAAATTAAAAGGACCCGATCATAAAATAAGTCTTGAACCTAAAGAGTTGGAGATTTTTGTTAAATCTTTGAGAAATGCAGAACTGAGCTTAGGTAGTGAATTTAAATTTATAAATAATGCTGAAAGAAAAAATTTGAAATTTATTAGAAGGGTAATCGTTGCTAATACAAATATTAAAAAAAATGAAAAATTTACTATAAATAATTTGTCGATAAAAAGATCCAAATGTGAAAAAAAAAATTATCACGCGAAGGATATTTTTAGCCTTATTAATAGAAGATCAACAAGAAATTATAAAACTAATGAATCGATACAAAAATAAAATACTATTTTTTTCTAGTGGTCGATCAGAATATAATTTATTAGAACCACTGCTAGTACAACTAAAAAAAAAAACAGATATTAGTTTATTAATTTCAGGGTCGCATCTTTCTAGTAAATATGGCTTTACTAAAAAAGATATAAAATTAAATTTTATAAAAAAGTTTTGTCTAAAATTGAATGTTGAAAAAACTTCTAAAGTTAATTTATTATCTAATAGTGCTAAAATTATAAGTTTTGTATCTAAAAATTTTCACAAAAGTAAATTAGATGCACTCCTTCTGATCGGAGATAGATATGAAACATGTTGTTTAGCTTACGCTTTTACAATTTTAAATATTCCCATAATACACATACATGGTGGCGAAGTAACAAAAAATTCTCTAGATGATATTTTTAGATTTTGCATCTCTAGAATGTCTTCTTTGCATTTTGTCTCCCATTTTAATCATAAAAGAAAGTTAATTCAAATTGGAATTGATAAAAAAAAAATTTTTAACTCTGGAGGTCTAGGAGCCTCTATTGCCTCTACCTCAAAAATAATAAATAAAAAAAAATTAGAAAAAATTTATAAATTTAAATTTTGGAAAAAAAATTTTATTGTAACTTTTCATCCCGAATTAAATATGCAAGAAAGTATAAAAAAATTTAAAAATATTATTTATGCCTGTAAAATTTGCTCTAATATAAATTTTTTTTTTACTTATCCAAATTTTGATTATGGGGCAGATATTCTTATAAAAATTTTAGAAAAAGATAAAAATATAAAAAATATAAAATTAATTAAAAGTTTTGGAAAAAATTTTTATTCAGTATTAGCAAACTGCAATGGTATTATAGGAAATTCATCTAGCGCAATTTTAGAGGCCCCCTCTCTTGGTGTTTATTCCCTAAATATTGGAAATAGACAGACAGGTAGATTATTTGCAAAAACAATAGTAAACTCAAAAGGGACTCTCAAAGATATTGTAAAAAAAATTATTAAAATCTCTATGCTTAAAAAATCTTCAAATTGTAATTTGTACTATAAAAAAAATACTTATTCTAAAATTGCAAGTAAATTGGTTAAGATAGATTTTAATAAATAATATAATTTTTACATAGATGACTTTTTTATGAATAAAAAAAATAAAAATAATTGGAAAAAATCTATTTTAAGCCCCTCTTCAACAATTAAAGAAGCATTTTCAAATTTAGAGGAGACCGGTATGCAGATTATTTTTGTCTGTGAAGAAAATAATAAATTATTAGGCACAATAACTGACGGAGATATAAGGCGTGGCTTATTAAAGGGAATGGGTTTGGCAGATGAGATTTTAAAAATTACTAATAAAGACCCAATTGTAATTTCATCGGATATTGACCCCAATACAGCAGAAAAAATTATGAATGTTAATAAAATAAAATCTTTACCAGTTGTTAATAAAGTTGGTCAGTTAATAGATTTGTATTCAATTAATAGCTTAGAATTAAAAAGTTATAATAATTACGACATTGTAATTATGGCAGGAGGCATGGGCAAACGATTACTTCCGATTACAAAAGATATGCCCAAGGCCATGGTCAAGCTCGACGGCGAGCCAATGATTCAAATAATTATCAAAAAATTTATAAAATTTGGATTTGTTAATTTTTATATTTCTGTAAATTATCTTAAAGAAAAAATTATCAATTATTTAAAATCGGGAAAAAAACTAGGCGTACAAATTAATTATATTAAAGAAAAAAAGCCACTAGGCACTATTGGATCTTTAAGTCTTTTAAATAGAATAAGTAAAAATTTTTTAGTTATTAATTGTGATGTTTTTACCAATTTAAATTTTTTGGAGCTAATAAAATTTCATGAGCAATCTAAATCTGCATTAACAATCGCGGCAAACATTATTGAGCAATATAATAATTTTGGTGAAATTAAAACTGATGGTACTAGGGTTTTGTCTTTTATTGAAAAACCAGTTGAAAAAAAATACAACAATGCAGGTATTTATGTTTTTAATAAATCTGTACTGAAATATGTTAAGAAAAATCAAAGTTTGGATATTAACACTTTTGTTAATTTTTTATTAAATAAAAATTTAAAAATAAGCGTTTTTCCAATTTATGAAAATTGGACTGATGTTGGTATTAAGTCTGAACTAAAAAAAATTAAAAGAGAATTGAAAGATGCTTAAAAAGAAAGATGTTAGAACTTTATATAATTTGCCCAAAGAAATTATTTTTTGCAAAAAATGTACGATCTCAAATCAAAGACCAAGAATAACTTTTGATAAAACTGGAATTTGTTCAGCTTGTAACTTTTCTGAGTATAAAAAGAAAATAAATTGGAAAATAAGAGAGAAAGAGTTGGAAATCCTTTGTGATAAGTATAGAAAAAATAATGGTGAATATGATGTTATCGTACCTTGCTCGGGAGGGAAGGACGGCAGTTTTGTTGCTCATCAACTTAAAACTGTGTACGGAATGAATCCATTAGCTGTAACCTGGTCTCCATTAATTTATACTGATATTGGAAGAATTAATCTGGATAATTTTATTAAATCTGGTTTTAATCATGTCTTGGGAACTCCAAATCCAGAAGTATCAAAAAAACTCATTTACCTTGCATTTAAAGAAATGGGAGATCCCTTTCAGCCATTTATATATGGACAAGCGAATTTTCCTTTGCATATAGCTCAGCATTATAATGTCAAATTAGTGTTTTATGGAGAGAACGGAGAGGTTGAATATGGCGGAGATATGAAGAACGCCAACAAACCAAACAGAACAATTTCTGATCAAACTAAGCATTATTTTTCTGGTTACGATCCAGATTATTGGAAAAAATACAATATTAGTCAAAAAGATTTATACCCTTATCTTTTGCCAAACCCTCAAAATTTTAGTTTAGATGAATTTATGATATGTTTTTTTAGTTATTATAAGTTTTGGGATCCTCAAGAAAATTTTTATTATGCTCAAAAAAATTGCAATTTTAAAGTTAATGACGAAAGAAATGAGGGCACCTTTTCTAAATACGCAAGTTTAGACGATAAGTTAGACGGTTTTCACTATTATTTATCATACATTAAATTTGGAATAGGAAGATGCACATCTGATGCCTCTCATGAAATCAGAGATGAGAAAATTAATAGAGAAGAAGGAATAGAATTAATTAAAAAATATGATGGAGAATTTCCTCAAAAATATTTTAAAGAATTTCTAGATTATATTAAAATTGAAGAAGATGAATTTTTAGATATTGTTAATTCATGGAGATCAGATCATTTGTGGATTAGAGATGGTAATAAATGGAAATTAAAAAATCCTATTTATAGTTGATAATAATTGTTAAAATAGTAAGTTCATAACATATGATTCAAAATCACGATTTATTTAAAGCCTTTTTAAATTTATACTGGCTAAGACCAGAGAATGCAGCAACTTCATATTTTCAAAGTCAAACTTGGTTAGATATAAATCTCTCTAGATATAAAAAAACTCTAGATATTGCAGGCGGAGATGGTTGTTATATTTTTTTGCATTTAGGAGGCCGTTTTGATGATAAATTTGACTTTTTTACAAAGACAAACGCCAGTAATTTTAAACATTCTAAATTTATTGATATTTACAATATATCTTCAAATAAGTTTTCACCCAAAATTATTAAAAAATCTAAACTTAACTTTAGCACAGTAACAGACTGGAAGTCTGGTTTATTAGATAAGGCTAAAAAATTAAAAATTTATAAAGAATTTATTCTTCATGATAATAATAAATTACCTCTACCATTTTATGATGAGGAATATGATTTTGTTCACAGTAATGCAGTTTATTGGACTTCAAATGCAAAGGATCTTCTTAGGGATATTTCTCGAGTAACAAAAAAAAATGGAACATTAGTCATGGAGGTTGCGACCGATAATATTTTAGGAGCGATTAAAAAAAATAAAAATTTTTTAGGTAATAAACTTTTTAATATTTTAGACAGAAAAAGATCAATAGAAATGAAAATGCTTAAAGCCAAACATTCTGATTGGAGCGCTTGGATGAAAAATGCTGGACTTATTATTGAAGATATTCGCGTTGCTTGGCCAAACAGATTTATCTCAGATAGTTGGGACTATGGGATAACTAGACCCATCTCACATTTATTAATAAATATGACCGAAAAATTATCTGATAAGAAAAGAGTTCAAATTAAAAGAGAATGGGTTAAAATTTTTTATGATATATTAGTTCCATTTTGCGAAAAACCTAAAAAATTTACCATACAAAAAGCTCCTTACATTACTTATATTTTAAGAAAAAAATAATTAAATTTTTCTAGCTTCTAAAATAAATGAAGAAGAGGAATTTAATAACGAAAATTCCCTTTGAAAATTATTACTAATTAATAATGCATCTTTTTCATAAACGTTTTTATATAAAAAATTATTATTTAATAAAGAAGGAAGGATTGAATGATAATTTACAGGGTAGATTTGAGTAACCTTAAAACCAAATTTTTCTATTAATTTTGATAATTCAAAAGGTGTAAATTGATTTCTTTGTGAAACATTAACTCCAGTAATTGGATGTTTTTTAAAAATTTTGTAACTTTTGCACAATTTTTTATTAAGAAAATTTTTAATGTTATAAAATTTATTAATTTCAATCATTTCATTTATCAAATTAATTCTATCTTTATTTGATTCACTAATTGTGAATTGGTTCGAAGAAAATATATTAAACAATCTATTTCTCGATCCAATAGACACAAAGCCTTTTTTTTCTGTAATTCTTGATAATATTTTAAAAAATAATACGAGTTCTGGAGCCGATATGTATTCTATAAAACCATGTGCAGATATTAAATTATATTTTTTTTTAAACTCCAAATCAAAAAAGGAACCATACAAAAATTTTGCTTTTGATTTTAATTTTTTATTATTTTTTTTTGACTGTTCAATCATGTTTTCTGCAAAATCTATTCCGGTACTAGTCACAACTCTATTTTTTTTACTCATTATTATGGATAATTGACCAGTTCCACAGCCAATATCTAAAAAGTTAATTTTATTATTAATTTTTTTATATGTTTGAAGAGTTGTTTTTAACCTATCAATTATGACATTGTATTGTTTAGAATTAGATTTAATATTCCATTCTTTAAATTTTTTATTAAAATAAATTAGTGATGATTTTTGCTGGTGAGTTAGTTTTTTCATTTTAATAAGCCCATAATATTTGCATGATCATTCCTTGCAATCTCATAAACACTGTTATTAATTTTTTTCTTACTATCCGCCATCATATTTTGTTTAAATCCAATTTCTATTTTTAGTTTTTTCAATATTTTAAGTGTATCATTAGTATAAGATCCGTTAGGGTGACTCATAGATCTAATTTTGAAAACTTTTAAACAATTTTTTAAATCATTTAAATTTTTTTTATATTCTAAAAATTGTTTTTTGTAATTCAAAATTGATAATTTTGTTGGATGACTAAATGAATGCAAGCCAATTTCATGACCAAGTTTATGTATTTTTATAAGTTGCTCCTTACTCATTACTAAATCTTTTAATTTTTTTTTATAATTAAAATTATTTCTTTTAAACATCTCTAACATAATTTTTTTATATTTTTCTCTTCCCAAAAACTTATCTCTAAGAAATCTAAACTTTATATCATTAATTGAATATATTTTAAATTTTTTTTTCCAAATATTCATTTCTTCTAAATTTTTTTTATAAAATAGTTTAATATCTTTTTTGTTAAATCTTTTATTCGCACTATTATTAAAATCTTTATAAAATAAATTTATATTTTTGTAATATTTATGCCTAAAATATCTAAAAACTTCTAATAAGTCAGGATTTTTAGATAAAGAATTTGTATACACAAAAAAAAAGGCTTTAAGATTTAATTTTTCTAAAATTGGCAAAGCGATATCAAATTGACAACTTAGATTATCATCAAACGTAATACAAAAGTGATTTTTTTTTATTGTTTTATTTTTAACTTTTTGAATGAAATCAGTAGGATCTAAAATATTTTCCTTTCCTACAAAATTTATAATTTTTATAAAATCTTTACTTGATATAGAACCTTGTGTTTTAATGTGTTTTTTTTTATCATGAAAATGATGAAACATGAGCCCATGATAAAAATTTCTTTTTTTTAAGTTTAAATACATTTATTTATTATTATTGAAATATTTTATATAGGATACTTTTTAAATAAAAAATATAATTATGAAATATGTTAAGATTAATCCCTAGACTAGATATAAAAAATAAAAATTTAATTAAAACTATCAACATGGAAGGCTTAAGAAAAATTGGTGATCCCAATATTTTTGCCAAAGAATATTCTGAGTCTGGCGCTGATGAATTATTATTAATGGATGTGGTTGCAAGCTTGTATGACAGAAATAATTTATTTGAAGTTATTAATATTATTTCAAAAGATATTTTTATACCAATTACCGTTGGTGGAGGCGTAAGAAGCGTTGAAGATGCAAGGAAATTGCTTAACAATGGCTCAGATAAGGTTGCTATTAATAGCGCAGCTTTAAAAAATAGTTTTTTAATTTCCGAACTTGCGAATCATATTGGCTCTTGTTCAATAGTGCTATCCATAGAAGCGAAAAAAATTTCCAATGACTGGTATGCCTTTTCAAATTGTGGAAGAGATAATTCCGGAAAAAAAGTAATTGACTGGTTAAAACAAGCTGTTCGTTTAGGAGTTGGTGAAGTAATTCTAACTTCAATTGACAAAGAAGGAACAGAATCCGGATTTGATCTCGATTTACTTAAGAGCTTGGCGCAATTAAATATAAACTTTCCATTAATTATAAGTGGCGGAATTAGAAATATTTCTGATATTGATATGGCAAGAAAAATTTTAAATATCAGTGGAGTAAGTCTAGCAAGTGTTTTGCATTATAAAAAAATTACAATTAACGAAATTAAAAAAGATTTAAATATATTAAAATAAAAACTAATGAATAAAAAAATTTTAATTATCGATTATAAATTAGGAAACATTATGAGTGTTAAAAGGGCAGTAGAATATCATGGAGCTGAAGCAGAAGTGTCCGATGATTTTAAAAAAATTTTGAATGCTGATAGAATTATAATTCCAGGTGTTGGTAATTTTGCGAATGGTATAATTAATATTAATTACTTCAGAGAGTATATTTTGAATTTTGTAGAAAAAGAAAGACCATTAATGGGTATCTGTCTAGGAATGCAACTCATGTATCAAAAAAGCGAAGAAGATCAATATAAAAATAATGGGCTTAGCTATGTTAAGGGGTCGGTAATTAAATTTAAAAATAATTTTGAAAATTTAGTAGTGCCACATGTTGGCTGGAATACTATTGATTTCGCTGACAATCGATATAAAAATAAAATATTTAATAAAATTACAAAAGACTCAAGGTTTTATTTTGTTCACTCTTATTATTGTGATGACAAAGATCAAGAATCTGAAAATTATTACTCGATATATTCTAATATTAAATTTTGTGCTGCAACTATAAAAAAAAACGTATATTTATTTCAATTTCATCCTGAAAAAAGTTCTAATGATGGCCTACAAATTTATAAAAATTTTTTGACCATATGAAGATACTTGGAATTATAACTGCTAGAAAAAACTCGAAAAGGGTAAAAAATAAAAACAAAAAACTATTAGGGAGCAAGCCACTTATTCAATACACATTTGATATTGTTAAAAAAAGTGATTTTTTATCAAACACTATCTTAAGCACAGATGATGAAGATATTTTTAGAATAGGTAAGAAAAATAAAATTATCACACCATGGTTACGACCCAAACGTTTAGCAAAAGATAATACTAGTTCCTATAAAGTCGTAATGCATGCATACCAATGGTACAAGAAAAATTATAGCGATGTAGATGCAATTGCTTTGTTTCAACCCACTTCACCATTTAGAAAATTAAAAACCATAAATTATGTATATGATGTATTTAAAGAAAACTTAGGTCTAAAATCTGTGGCAACAGTTAGTTTTTATAGAAAAAAAATTTTTTTTAAAAAAAATATCAAAAAGATAAGCGTGTTTTGTCCTAACGGATTAATTTTTTTAAATCCCGTTAAAGAATTAAAGAAATATAAATCATTTATGACAGAAAAAACAATTCCCGTTGTAATTAATGACAAGACAGAAACAATAGATATAGATTATCCTGCCGATTGGAAGAAAGCTGAGAAAGTAGTTAAAAAATTTAAATTAAAATTATTATAGAAAAAAAATAAAAAATAATTTTAAAGAACCAGTAAATAAAAATATAAATAGCAAAGAGTTTGCTGTATTGATTTAACTTTTAATTAATTTAAAATAAAAATTAATTACTTAACATTATGAAAATTTTAAGCAGAAAAATAGGTTATAATCATGAACCAGTTTTTATAGCAGAACTAGGTATAAATCATAATGGAAATCTTAAGTCTGCATTTGAAATAGTAGACGCAGCTAAAGCCGCAGGAGTAGAAATTTTAAAACATCAAACACACATAGCGGAAGATGAGATGTCACAAGACGCAAAAAAAGTTATTCCAGGAAATTCAAATAAATCAATTTTTAATATAATTTCCGAATGCGCCCTATGTGAAAAAGATGAAAAGGAGCTAATGGATTATGTCATAAGCAAAGGCATGATCTTTATTAGCACCCCATTTTCTAGAGCGGCAGCTGACAGACTAGAAAAATTTAATGTCCCAGCTTACAAAATAGGTTCTGGTGAATGTAATAATTATCCATTAATAGAACATGTGGCCAATTTTAAAAAACCTATTATTTTAAGCACCGGAATGAATACCATAGAAAGTATTAGACCAGCAGTAGAAATATTAGAAAAATATAATATAGATTATGCCTTGTTGCACACAACAAATCTTTATCCAACACCATATCATTTAGTTAGATTAGATTCTTTGTTGCAATTAAAAAAAGAGTTTCCGAATGCCATTATAGGATTATCAGACCATACTGATAATAATTTTTCGTGTTATGGCGCTTTAGCTTTAGGAGCATCTATAATCGAAAAACATTTTGTTGATTTAAAAAGCAGACCAGGACCCGATATAGTTTGTTCAGTTACGCCTGATCAAGTAAAAGAAATTTTAAAAGGATGCAAAGTTCTTTTTCAAGAAAGAGGAGGAAATAAAAATGTTTTATTGGAAGAGGAAAAAATTACGTCAAATTTTGCTTATGCTACAGTAGTAACAATAAAAGATTTAAGAAAAGGAGAGGAATTAAGTTTCGAAAATATATGGGTAAAAAGACCTGGCACAGGAGAAATATTAGCTAAAGATTATAAATCTCTTATAGGAAAAAAAATTAATAAAGATATCGAAAGAGACAAACATCTTACTTGGAAAGATATTATTTAATATGAAATCAGTTTTTATTACAGGATCAGAAGGTTTTTTTGGAAGCACTCTAGTAGAGCATTTGTTAAAAAAAAATTATAGAGTTAAAGCTCTAGTTCAGTATAACTCTTTTCAAAGTGCTGGCTGGTTAGATCATTTGAGAGAAGATGAAAAAAAAAAAATATCTATAATTTTTGGTGATATTAGAGATAAAGAATTTTTAGAAAAACATATTAAAAATAATGATATTATAGTAAATCTTGCAGCCTTAATTGCTATTCCTTATTCATATGAAGCTCCAAGAAGTTATGTTGATACAAATTTATTGGGAATGTTAAATTTATTAGAAGTTGCAAAAAAAAAAAGAATTAAAAAATTTATACAGACTTCAACTAGTGAGGTTTATGGATCCGCACAGTTTGTTCCCATGACAGAAAATCATCCACTGAATCCTCAATCTCCATATGCAGCTTCAAAATCTGCATGCGATCAACTCGCTTTATCATATTATTACTCATATGATTTACCTATTACGATTTTAAGACCATTTAATATGTTTGGTCCAAGACAATCACTAAGAGCTGTTATACCTACAATTATAACTCAGGCTTTAGATAGCAAGGCAAAAACAATTAGACTGGGAAACTTATCTTCCACAAGAGATTACACTTATGTTTTAGATACTGCTATTGCATTTGAGAAATCATTCGCTATAGAAAAAATTAATGGCAAAATTATAAACATTGGAAGTGGTTTTGAAATATCAGTTAAAGATATTGTTAGTGAAGTTTTCAAAATATTAAATAAAAAATTAATTATCATTCAGGAAAAAAAGAGATTGCGACCAAAGAAAAGTGAAGTGAATAGATTGTATTCTTCAAATGTTCTTGCAAAAAAATATTTAAATTGGACACCTAGATACTCAGGAAAAAAGTTTTTCAAAGATGGTATTAAAAAAACTATTAACTGGTACTTAGATAATTATCATTTATTTAAAAATTCATCAAAATATAAAATGTGAATGATAAAAGTAGCTGTTACAGGATCAAGCGGATTTATTGCATCACATATTTACAAAAGACTTAAAAAAAAATTTAAATTCACTCTTTATTCGAGAAAAAAAAATAAAAGATATAAATTTATAAATAACTATTCTAAGATTAAAAATAATAATTTTGATTTTTTACTTTATTTATCAGAAGAAGCTAATAGCAATATTTTTAATAAATATAATAATAAAATTATTAAGAGAAATCAAAAAATTTTAGATATATTATCACGAAAATTCAAATCTAAATTAATTTATTTTTCATCAGCAGCTGTATATTCCGACAAAAATAAAGAAAAAATTAAAGAAAATTTTAAGTTATTTCCAAAAACAAAGTATTCATCAAATAAATTGTTATGTGAAAAAATTGTTAAAAAAAATAAAGGTATAATTTTAAGATTAACAAATATAGTAGGAAGGAAAATGCCAAGTAGAAATATTGTTACTACAGTTTTAAAACAATTATTAAATAAAAATAATAAAATAGTTAAAATACAGAATAAATTTCCTATAAGGGATTTTTTGCACATAGATGATTTAGTGGATCTTATTGATAAAATATTTTTATGGCCTAAGCACGGGATTTATAACGTTGGTTCCGGCTATGGATTTAAAATAGAGAATTTAGTAAAACAAATAATTAAGTATAAAAATAGTAAGGCTAAAATATTTTCTGACAGTATTCTGGATAATTTTTCTAAAAAAGTTTTAGATATAAAAAAAGTTTGTAATACATTCAGGTGGAAGCCAAAGATAAAAATTTCAAGAAATATTCAAAAAATATTATGAATGTATTGATATATACAAATGTATATTTGTGGGAACAGCATCTTTCTGAGACTTTAGAGATTATTCAGTCACATTTAGAATCCAGAGATAATGTTTATTTATTTGGTTGTGACAAAACTCTAATTAGTTGCCCACCAAATCATGCTCATGAGTCAAGTATATGCAAATCCTGCAATATCCAAAAAAAATACTTAATAAATGAATTGCTTAATAATCAAGTAAAAGAAGTGAAGCTAGAATTGGAGAATAAGCAATACATATGTACAAATTTTAAAAATTTGAATTCATTTCTTAAATACAAATATAAAAATTTTCTACCCATTGGCGAGTTATCGCTTTCAACTCATACAGATTTCACAAGGGATTTTTATGTTAATTTTAAAAAAATTAAGAATAAACTAATATCATTGGCTAATAATGCTGTCGCTTTATATGAAAGATCAATCAAAGTAATAGAGGATTATGAAATTGATGTTGTGTATTCATGGAATGGTAGAAGACATTCCGACGGTCCAGTTTTGTACGCTGCAAAATATTTAAACAAAAAATATTTTTCATACTTATCAGGGGGCACTTCAAAAACATACATGAAGCAGCCAACACTGGGTATTCATGATTTAAATTTTGCAAAAAAGAGAATTAAATATTTATTTGCCAGGAATAAAAGAAAATTATCTCATTATATAAAAGAAGGTAAATTATTTTTTAATTATATGAGATATGGTGGAAACCAAAGCTTTGGAATGATTTATTTTAAAGATTTTTTTAATAACAAAATAACTTTCAAAAAAAAAAGTAATAAAAAAAATTTAGTAATTTTTACAAGCTCTTATTGGGAATTTTATTCTCTGGGAGAAGAGTTTAGAGTAAAAAATGGCATTAAAATTGATCATTATAATTATTTAGAGAAAATTTTATCTGATCGCAGGATTTATAATCATTATGACATTTATATCAGATGGCATCCACACACATCAACAGCAGGAGAAAAAGAAAAAGAAAAAATTAAAAAAATTTTAAAAAAATATAAAGAAGCTACGCATTTCGACTATAATAATAGAATCAATACTTACATGTTAATGAAAAATGCTGACATAGTAGTTTCTTTTGGATCTACAACAGGGTGTGAAGCTACTTTTTACGGGAAAATTTCCATTCTCTTGGGGCCTGCATATTATGAGGATATTAAATGTGTTTATGAACCTAAAAATTATAAAGATTTTTTAAATTTATTATTTAGTAATAATTTAAAGCCCTTACCAAAGATTAATGCTATCAAGTATGCATATCACGAAAGACATAAAGGAGAATTTAATTTTAAATATTTAAACCATGATAAATTTTACAGATGGTATTATAAGGGACAAAGAGTAAAAAAATTTGCTAATTTATTAGAAATTTTAAAAGAAAAAATTATTATTTTAGTTACTTTTCTCAAACTAAAAAAATATTATAATTTAATATTAAATGTAAAAAATAAATTTTTAAATATTAATACTTACAAACCTTTAGATTGGTAATTAATAAAATATTTACATCAAAATAAAAAACATTTTTATATGAAAAAAAAAATTGCCATTTTTACAGGAAATAGAGCTGAGTATGGTTTGCAGTACTCAATAATTAAAGCAATCAAAGATCATAAAAATTTAGATTATAAACTAATTATATCAGGATCTCACTTAGATAAAAAATTTGGTGAAACAAAAAAAGTAATTAAAAAAGATAAATTTAAAATAAGTTGTGAGATTAAATTAAAAAATTATTCAAAAAAAGAACTATCTTTTACACCTTTAAATATTTCTGAGATTATTAAAAAACTTACAATTTATTTAAAAAAAAATAGGCCTGATATTTTCTTAATTAATGCCGATAGATTTGAAACTTTTGCAGCAGGAATAGCAGCTACGCAGATGAACATTCCGACAGTTCATATAGAAGGTGGAGATATTACGGAAGGTGGAACTTTAGATGATAATGTTAGGCATGCATTAACTAAATTATCCCATTTGCATTTTGTTACCAATAAAAAATCTTTTAATAACTTAATTAAAATGGGAGAAGAGAAGTGGAGAATTTACAATGTCGGTTTAGCTTCAAATGACATTATAAAAAAAAATAATTTATTAAATGAAAAGACAATAGAAAAAAATTTTAAAATAAGTCTTTCTTCGAGGATTTTACTTTTTACTTTCCATGCATTTGGCACAGATTTAAAAAAAATGAATAAAGATATTTGTATTTTAGCAAAAGTAATAAGTTTTTATTTAAATAAAAATTATGTGATAATTGCAACTTATCCAAATAATGATTACGGATCAGATGTTATAATAAACAAGTTAATAGAGATAAAAAAATTAAATAAAAAAAATAAAAACTTTATTCTAAAAAAATCATTAGGTAATTCCTTGTTTTATTCATTGTTAGCATTAGCAAAAAAAAATAAAATTATTTTAGTTGGCAATTCGTCCGCTGGAATTAAAGAGTGTATAGCTTTTAAATGCCCCGCTGTTAACATTGGAGAGAGACAAAAATCAAGACTTAAACCAATTAATGTTATTGATAGCAAGTGTACTTTTAAAAACATAACTTTTAATATTTCTAAAGCCTTCGATGGTAAAATTTTTAAAAAAAAATTATTACAAGGAAAAAATCCATATTATAAAAATAATACAGGTAAGAAAATTGCAAATATAATAAATAAGCTTTGTTTAAATAAAAAAATTTTAAATAAAAAACATATTTTATAAATTATAATAATAAATATTTTCAATAAATATAATATTATGAAAATAAATAATACTTGGTCTAAACAAAGTTCAAAAAAAATTTTTAAATATTTCAAAACTATAAAAAAAAAAAAAATTTCTATTATTTTAACGGGTGGAAAATCTGCCAAAAATTTATATAAAAATTTTTATAAATATATAGATAAAAAAAATAAAATAATTAATTTTTATTTAACTGACGAGAGACTTAATTCAAGAGATTTAAATTCTTTAATGATACAAAAGTTTTTTTTAAATAAATTTAATTTACTTAATTTTAAATTTTTTAAAATTTTAGATAATAAAAATTTATCAGTAAAAAAAAATATAATGAATTACAGTAATATTTTACCTAAGAGACCAGATATCATAATTTTATCAGTAGGCGATGATGGTCATATTGCTTCGTTATTTCCTTATAGCAACTTTTTAGATTATGTATTAAGAGTGAAAAAAATTTTTTATAAAAAATCACTAATTAAATATAGAATTACAATAACATCAAAGGTAATACTTTCATCCAAAAAGATCTTTGTATTGTGTCCTACTATAAAAAAAAAATATATATACAATAGGCTTATAATGAATAATTTTAAATATGATAAAAAATATCCTGCGTGTATTTTAAAAAAAGCCACATGGTTAATTTAAATGAGCGCATTATTTGTAAATTTTTTAATAGATCCATATTTAAAGGAAGTGTTAAAAGAAATTAGGTACCGAAATCCCGAATTAGTTTCTTATCTTGCATGTCACGAACGTCCAACAGAAGAACTGAGCAACTTACCTTTTTTAGATTCATCTTTGCTATATAATGCAAATTCTTTTGAAAAAGCATTTAACAATATACCCACTAAAAATTTAAAACAGAACGAGATTAAAAATCTTTTCGAGGGTCTTATGTATGTGCAGAAAAGCATTGATAGAGTGGCCCCTATGCCAAATTCAATGCATTATAATGAAAATTATTTTTGGGAATTGTGTGAATATTTTAAATCTTTTTTTATATTAAATAAAAATATTAAAAATGTAGTATTTGATGCAACACCTCATTTACCACATGATTTGATATTATTTTTTATTGCAAAAGAATTAAATATCAAAACAATTATCTTTAAAAGAACAGGAATTGCAGGTTTATGCTATTTAAACGAAGATTTTCGACATGAAAAAAATTTTTGGAAATTTAATTATGGATTAGAAAATAAGCTAAAGAAAATTTTTAATGAAAAAAATAATTTTATTAATGAATTAAAGAATTTAGAGTTTGCAAAAGATCAGATCAATGGCCAGTGGCCCGAAGATGTAAATAAAAAATCATTCTATAGAAATATAAGTAGCTTTATAAAAAGATATAAAAAATTAAATTTTATTATTTTTTTATTTAGAATTATAAAAGATGTTTTTAGCTTGCCATATATACAAAAAGAAGGAGCAAGTAAGAATTTTTTTTTAAATAGTGCTTTTTCTCATAATCAAAAAATAAAATATATAGATTATTTTTTTTTAAAAATTCGTTATAGCTTAAAATTAAGCAAACTTATTAATGATGATAAAAAAAATTTGATAAATACTAATATTTTGAGTGATAAAACCTATATCTTTTTCCCTCTTCATTTTCAACCAGAGGCCTCAACTTTGCCAGAAGGAGGATTTTATGAGAATCAATATTTAAGTTTAAAAATAATCTCCGAAAATTTACCAGATAATTATCTGTTAGTAGTTAAGGAGCATCCAAAGCAATTATTTTATGACATTAGAAATTTTCATTTTAGATCAGAATCTTTCTATGAAAAAATTAAAAAATTAAAAAATACTTTACTATTTAGTGCAATTTCTAATTATTCTGAAATTTTAAAAAGTTCTAAAATAGTTGCCACAATTTCAGGATCTGTTGCTTGGCAGGGTCTCTTATCTGGCAAGCCCACCATTGTTTTTTCTGATATGTGGTTAAATGATTGCAAAAGTGTTCTAATGTATCAAAGTAATGAGCATGAATTTAAGAAAAAAATATTAAATATTTCCTCTCATTCAACAGATAAAGTTTATGAAAATATAAAATCTTTTTTACAAGAAAATTCAAATTATTTTTTTGACTCAATTATTTTTCATAAACATAGTAGATTTACAGATGACATTAAGAATTGCATAATTAACTTAACTTTTGCTGTAATTAGTAGATTGAAATAACAATAAGATTTTAAAAATATTAATATTTTATGTTTAGCTTTTCAAAAGATTTTGATTTCTCGGAAATTAAAAATATTAGAAATATTGTCAAATTGGATACTTTTTCTAATAAAGTAGTTTTTGTAAATGGTTTTAGCGCCTCTGGCAAAACAATGGTATCACCCATAATATCTTCAATTGATAATACTGAGAGTACAATTTTCCCATATGAAATTGAATGGGTGGCGAGTCTTTTTTACGCACAGCAGATTACAGAAAAGGCTTTTGTAGAATTTATTAAACAATACTGTGATCATTCCATTTACAATCAAATGATGTCTAGAAATACTAATTTCAGAATAGGAGATATTTCGACGGTATGTAATAAAAAAGATTTTTTAAAATACTTTTTTAGACTCTTTATAAAAGGAGATAACTTTATTCCAGATATTATTGAAAAAAAACAACCAATCTCGTGTTACACAACTTCGCATCTAATATTTTTTGTTAACGAAATATTTCAAGCCTTAAAGGACCGCTGTTTATTTATCGAAACTGTAAGAGATCCAATATATATGTTTAAGCAAATAAAAATTTTGTTTACGGACGTCTATCAGCATAACCCGAAAAAAATATTCAGTTTTATGGCTGAGTCTAAAAAAGAACATTCATTATTTTTTGATTTTTTTTCAGAAGAAAGTGCATTTGTTGATTTAAAAATGTTGAGTAATATTAACTCAGTTTGCGTTAATTATTTAGAAAGAATATTTTCTTTTTATTTTAATTTAGACTTTAATAAAATAGATTCAAATAAATCTCTATTTATTTTATTACCATTTGAAAAATTTGTAGCTTCGCCAGACGTGTGGATTGAAAATATTTTAACATTTTTAAAAAAAACTAAGAGTAAAAAGTTTATCGCAGAATTAAAAAAACAAAATGTGCCTAGAAAAATTCTTACAGATGGAATAAAAAGAAAAGTTTACGAAAGATATGGATATGAACCTCATCCCAAAAGCAGCATGTCGTTTGAAGACGCCGACTCATTGTATATTAGTGAAATAAAAAAGTTATTTAGCAATCAAGAGTTCAGTGATTTTGAAAGACTCCTTGCAATTTCTAAAAAATATAGAAATTGGATTAATAATTTTTCAAAATTTACTTTTTAGAAATACATGTGTGGTTTTGTTGCTTTGGTAAATAGTAATTTAAATAATGATAAATGTAATTCAATTTTTTATTCATTATCAAAAATTCATCATCATCGCGGTCCTGATAGCATTAAATATGTGCAGGAAAAAAAAAATTTTCTTTTATTTAGAAGATTAAAAATTATTGATTTAACCAATAACTCTGATCAACCCTTTTTTTCGCATGATAAAAAGATACAATTATTATTTAATGGTGAAATATATAATTATATTGAATTAAGAAATGAATTAAAATCCTTTGGAGTAAAATTCAAAACAAAATCTGATACAGAAGTTATTTTAAATAGTTATTTATTCTTTGGACTTAAGTTTATAAATAAAATTCGTGGAATGTTTAGTATTGTTATTTTTGATGACACTAAAAATTCTGTTTTTTTATTTAGAGACCAGTTAGGTCAAAAACCACTTTTTTACAGTATCGTAAAAAATAATTTATTAATTAGCTCTGAGATTAAAGACTTATTATATATTAAAAAAAAGTTTGGAATTGAAAATAAAAAAAATAATAAATCAGTCTTTAAATACCTTATTCGTGGTTGGGCGGACGATGATAATAATACTTTTTATGAAAATATATATAGTTTGCCAGCAGCCTGTATGGCTATTTATAAAAATAACACTTTTGATATAAAAAAATACTGGAATTTAAATATTGAAAAAAATAAAATTTTTAAAAGAGAAGAATTTAATCAAAAATTAAATGAGAATATCAAAATTCACTTAAGAGCAGATGTTCCGCTTGCTTTTACACTTTCCGGTGGCCTTGACAGTTCTACTATTGTGAGAAAATCCTTAGAATTAGGCATTAAAAATTATAAAGCTTTTAGTATAAAATTTAAAAATAATTTAAACGATGAGTCTAAATTTATTAATTATTTTATAAAAGAAAATAAACTTAAACACGAATATATTAGTGTTGAAAAAAAATATAACAGCAGTCTCATAGAAGATTTTATAAAATATCAAGACGAACCTACTGGTTCGTTTTCTTTCGTGAATCAATTTTTGCTTAGAAAATCTATAAAAAAAAGAGGTTTCAAAGCACTTTTAGTCGGCGAAGGAGGCGATGAAGTCCTTGGCGGTTATTCACGAATGTTCATTCCTTATCTGTATGGTCAATTTTTGAGCAAAGGTAAGCATATACCAGATGATTTTATAAAAAACATTGAATTAGTTACAGGTTTGAAAATAAGTCAAATTAAAAAAAAAATATCTATATTTAAGAAAAAGAAAGAATATTTAAATGATTTTGAAGATCATAGAATTTTTAAATTTACACATTTAAAAATGCAAGATTTACCAACGGACATATTATATTATAATAAAGTTGGTCCATCGCAGTCAAATTGTTTCAAAAAATTTTTATGCAATCATTTATTTAAAAGAGATCTTCCTCATATTCTTAGACAGGAGGATAGAGTTTCTATGTCAAGCAGCATTGAAAATAGATCTCCTTTTGTAGACTTTAAATTTATTGAATATGTATTTTCGCATAATCAAATGTTTTTTATGCAAAATGGATTAAATAAATATATGCTAAGAGAGACGATGAAGGAAAAGTTGCCTAAACAATTTTTTTTCAAGCCCAAGATTGGTAGACCAGGTAGTGTTTCTGAGTTAATTTTTAAATTTTACTATAATAAATTTATTGATTATCTTGATTCAAATGAAATTCCTTATCTAGATTCAAAAAAAATAAGCAGAAATTTTATCAAGGATAAAAAAAATAATAATATTACTAACGTAGATCTATATTTTAGGTTTCTATCTTTTTTTATTTGGCAAGAGTCTCGAATTGACTAGATAATAATATTGATTTTAAATTTTAAATTGTTAATTTAAGTATATGAAAAAAAAAATTTTAGCGAAAAATTCTTCATGGAGTTTTGAAAAAAATGTACCCAAGAAATTTTCTTATCATATAAAACAATCTGTTCCATTTTATCAAGAAGGTCATAATATTATTTGCAACATTAGTGATTTTTTTTTAAAAAAAAATTCTTATGTTTATGATATAGGATCTTCTACCGGAACATTGTTAAATAAATTAGCTAATAGACATAATAATAAAAAAATTAATTTTTACGGGGTCGAAACTGTGAAAGAAATGATTATTCAGTCTAAGGTAGAAAATAAAAACAACAAAATTAAGTACATAAATAAAGATATAAAAAAAATTTTTTTAAAAAAAAGTGATTTAATAATTTCTTATTATACAATTCAATTTATCGACCCAAAATATAGACAGCAAGTACTAGATAAAATTTATAAAACACTAAATTGGGGCGGTGCCCTTTTAATGTTTGAAAAAATTAGAGCTTCCGATGCAAGATTTCAAGATATTTATACACAAATTTATAATGATTTTAAGCTCAATCAAGATTTTACAGAAAAAGAAATAATCAATAAATCAAGAAGTTTAAAAGGTATTTTAGAGCCTTTTTCAGATTATGGTAATATGGGTCTCCTTAAGAGAAGCGGATTTAGTGATATAATTCCTGTGTTTCAGTGGTTTTGTTTTAAAGGTTATTTAGCTATAAAATAATCTATTATTTTTAAAATGAACAATAAAGAAATAAAAAAATATTTAAAATATTTGAAATTTAAAAATTTCGAAAAACCAATACTAAAACCCTGTGAAATCTGTAATTCGAAAAAAAGTAAATTATTAAGAAAAAAGATATCCTGGAATAATAATAAATTTGGCACTCTCCCAGTGCATTGCTGTCTTGAATGTGGTTTTGTCTTTCAAAATCCAAGATTTAGTAAAAAGTTTTATTTTAATTATTATAAAAAAACATATCGAGACATAACTTTAAAAACACAAGTTCCACCATTAAAATATTTAAAGGACCAAGAAAATAGGGGGAAAAAATTATATAATTTTATTAAAGATTTAATTCCAAAAAAAGGTTCAATGATTGATGTTGGCTGTTCAGTGGGTCTTATGATGAAGCCATTTTTAAAAAACGGGTGGAAATGCGAAGGTAACGATCCAATCAAAAGTTACGCAGAATATGGAAAAAATATTTTTAAATTACCCGTGGATTGGCTTCAATCTGAAGATATGAAATTAAAGGAAAATAGTAAAGATTTAATTATAATAATGGGTTCAATTGAACATGTGGTCGATGTTAACATAGTAATGAAAAAATTAGCCAGGTCTGCTAAAAAAAAATCTTTATTAGTTCTGGAGTCAAGAGGAGATCCATTAGGCAACACTAAAGCTTTTTTTAACCATAGTCATCATAGATATTTTTTTTCTAATACTTTGGAGCTATTAATGATAAAATATGGTTGGCAACCATTTCTTACAACTAAATATCCCATTACCGGTCCAACGAGACAAGGCACTATTTTTTGTCTTGGGAGGTATTTGGGGAATAACAACATAAAAAAATTTAAAACCTTAATTAAGTCTGGAAAGAAAGAGACTTATTTGGATCTAAAGTACAAATTAAAGTATTATGATTATTTATCAAGCTCTAGACCAAAAAAATTACTATTAAGATGATTAAAAAATACAAGCAATGATAAATAAAAAAAAAATAATTATTATTGGTGGATCTGGCTTTGTAGGAAGTAATATTGCTGATTATTTTATTAAAAAAAAATTTAATGTTACTATTATAGATAAGCAACAACCAAATTTTTTGAATAATAGAATTAAATTTATAAATTTAGATATATCAAATTCTTTAAAAGTAGTTGATGAAATTAAAAAAAATGACATAGTTTTTTATTTAGCTGATATTGCGGACATTAATGCGGCCAAGAAAAATCCAATGCTTACGATAAGACAAAATATTTTAAATTTAACTTCGATTTTGCATCATTTAAGGAACTGTAAAATACAAAGATTTGTCTATGGATCTTCTCTTTATGTTTATAGCCCCGCAGGCTCTATATACCGAGCCACAAAACAATCAGCAGAAATTTTAATTGAAACACTTTCTCAACTATATAAGTTAAAATATACATTTATAAGATTTGGTTCCTTATATGGAAAAGGAGCACAGCCATGGAACGGTTTAAACAAGTTTATAACCCAAATTATATCTAAAAAAAAAGTAGTATATAGTGGCACAGGACATGAAATGAGAGAATATATAAATATATTAGATGCGGCAAGAATGTCTGCTGAGATTGCAATAAATAAAAAATTTGAAAATAAAGCTGTATCAATATCAGCCCAGCAATCAATATCAGTAGATCACTTATTCTCTCTAATTTTTGAAATATATGGAATAAAAAAGAAAGTTAAATATTTAAATAAAAATAATTTAGATGATCATTATGGTCTTACTCCATACCGGTACAATCCACACTCATCAATAAAAGTTATACCAAATTCCATGAAAGATCTTGGTGAAGGAATTTTAGAAAGAATTAATGAAATTAAAAAAACAACAAAATAGAATTAGAAATTTTAGAAAAAAAATTAAATCTTCAGCAGTAATTGGTGCTTGGATTCAATTGCCAGATATTAATTCAGCATTATTGATTTCAAAAAAAAATTTTGATTGGCTATGTTTTGATTTTGAGCATGGCACCCTAACTTTGGCAGACTTAACAAATATTATTAGCGCTTTGAATGATTTAGATAAACCAATATTAGTTAGGATACATCTTAGAGAAATAAATTTAATTCCTAAATTGTTAGATTTAGGCATAGATGGAGTAATTATTGCCAGCATAGAAAGTCAAAAGGATATACAACAAGTTTTTGATTATTCATTTTATCCACCAAAGGGTAAGAGGGGCTTAGGATATGCAAAATTTAATAATTTTTCTTTAAATAATTTTAAATTAAAGTCTTACAAGCCTATTATCATACCAATGATTGAAAATGTAGATTGTGTTAAAAATTTAGATTCAATAATTAATTTAGCAAAAGATATAGATGCTTTTTTTATAGGACCTGTAGACTTATCTTTAAGCACTGGAGACAATCTTAGGTTTGCTAAAAACTTCAAAAAAATAGTTAAAAGTATAAAAAAGAAAGTTGATAAAAATAAAATCCCCATAGGAATTCATGTTATAACGGATGATAAAAAATTATTGAAAATGAGAATTAAAGAAGGCTTTAAATTTATTGCCTATTCGACTGATACAACGCAAATAAATAAATACTTTGTTTGATAATAAAAAAACAATAATTGCAATTTTGCCTTTAAGAAAAGGCAGTCAAAGAGTAAAAAATAAAAATTTTAAAAAGCTTAATAAAAAACCATTATGTTATTGGATAATTAAAAATTTAAAAAAATCGAAAAAAATAAAAAAAGTAATTATTTCAACCGATTATGCTTTTAGCAAATTTAAAGGATTAGTTAATGATAAGATTATTTTGCACGCAAGACCAAAAAATTTATCTAACAATTGCAGCATGAATCTTGTGATAAAAGATGTTCTTAAAAAATTTAATTTTAATAATTTTATTCAAGTTCATGCTACTTCTCCAAATTTAAATTATAGATCGTTAGATAAGGCAATAAATTATTATTTTAAAAATTATAAAAAATATGATTCTATTTTTTCAGTTACCCCAATAAAAAAAAGATTATGGAGCAAGAATTTGATGCCCATTAATCATAACCCCAGTGAAACTCCTACTACTCAAAACTTAAAAACTGTTTTTGAAGAAAACTCCGCATTTTATATTTTTACCAGAAAAAGCTTTTACTTAAGTGATAACAGAATTGGCATAAAACCAAAAGCTTTTCCTCTTTCTTTGGAAGAATCATTTGATATTGATACAAAAGAAGAATTTAAACTCTTAGAAAAAATTAAAAGATAAAAAATATATCAATCCTTTAAATAAATTGTCTGTAATCTTTTAAACTGTGAAATTTCTTTATTTTTTTTAACATTTGATTATTGCAATATAATAATTCAACTTGATATTCACTATTATTTAATAAATTATGTCCTTTTGGTTCGACGCATAACAATAAGTAGTTATATTTTTTGAGTACTATATCTACAGCAGAAATATAGGATTGATTATTATATACCCCCCCCAAACAAACTTCTATTTGTATAAAATCAATTAAAGAATGTTCAAGACATATTGTTGCTCCTTTCAAAACCTGCACTTCAAAACCTTGTGTATCTATTTTTAGAATATTAATTTTTTTAAGATTATTTATTTTAAATTCTTTATCAACGGTAGTTACTGATGTTTCTTGTTTTTTAAATATCTTTGGCTGCTCTTTAATCCATTTATAATACCTTTTTTTAATTGAAGGGACTTGATAATTAAGTTTTAAAAAAGATGACTGACCAAGAGGATATTCATTAATAATTTTTTTTTGTATTTTAGATCCTACAGCTTTATTATTTAAAATAATATTATTACTGAAAAAATTTTTCTTTAAAACTTCAAAAAAAGTGTTAATTGGTTCGTAAGAATATATTATACTATTAGGCGCAATGCTTTTAAATCTTTTGATAGATTGACCTTTATTAGCGCCAACATCAATAATTGTAATTTTTTTAAAAATTTTACTTCGAATTGGGTTTAAAAAGTTTTTTAGATCCTTTTTATCCTCGTTGTAAATAAATTTAAAAATACCATCGATGCTATTTCTATCATTATTTAAGCGGTTTATTTTAAGACCAAAATAAGTAAAAATTGACTGGATGATTTCTTTAGTATTCATAATATAAAGAACTATTAAAAAAGTTGATATATTGATATATATAAAAATTAGTAAAAAATAGTGTTTTATATCAGATATATTTTTAGATAATTTTAAATTTTTATATATAGTATTTATATATTCTAATATTTATTGTTATTATATTAGCAGTAGTCATACAAATTCTATTGTCTCAAACAACTTTGCAAAATTTACTCAAGCTAAAAATATAAACGATATATGATCAAACTATTTTATTTAAGTTTAAAAAAAAAAAAAAAATTAAAAGTTTTTTTTTTATTTTTTTTTAGTTTGCTTGAAAATATTTTAGAAATTATAGTAATTGCTTTTATACCTACTTTATTTTTATTAATTCAGGACAAAGTATCATTTCTTAATTTTTTAGAAGAAAAAAATATTTTTCTTTTTACAAAACTTACCGCCAATTATAGTCACAGTCAGTTAATTATTTATTTTTTCCTATTATTTATTTTATTTTTTTTAATTAGAGCGGGTATTAAAATATTAAATGCTTTCATGACGTCTAGATTTATCGGACAGCTTACAAGTGAAAAAATTAATAATACTATTAACATTTTTTTTTCGTTACCATTTGAAATTAATCAAAGATACAAAATATCTGATTTGCAGTTGCTGTTAGAAAATATTGAGTTTATAAATAGAAGCATTATTCTATTAATAAATCTGACAAAAGAAATAATAATTTTATTATTTCTATTTATGCTGATCTTTTACCAATCACCCCATGTTGCACTGTTCATTTTAGTATTTGCTATATTTTTTATAGGTATTTTTAAAATATTTCAGGGACAAGCTTTTTTGGATCTTGGAAAGTCCACAAGGTTCTCAAGATTAATTTTTTATGACAATATAAAAGAAGGAATCGTAGGATTAAAAGAAATACTTATTTTTGGTAAATTAGATTTTTTATTAACAAATTTTAAAAAAAATAATGTAAAACTTTTTTCTTATAAATTTAAATCAGAATTTTTATCCAGTATTATACGACCCGCAATAGAATTGGGGGCTTTATGTTTAGTAATTATCACGTTAATTATTATAAATATTTTTTCCACTAAATCTTTAGCAGTAAATTCTGCTTTTTTAATTTTGTTGGCAATATGTTTGTTAAGGACAATTCCAGCAATTAGCACAATAACTGGCTCAATTTTATCATTAATAAATTCTCAAGGTACCGTTGAAAAAACATTCCAGGATATTAGCGATTTAGAACAGATATATAAGAGTCAAAATTATAAAAAAGTTTTTAATTCTAAATTTAAAAATAAAATTAGCCTTGTAAATTGTAGTTATAAATACAAGAATACTGATCAATTAACTTTAAAAAATATTAATTTAGAAATTAGCCGTGGAGAAAAAATAGCTTTTTTTGGAAAAACCGGATGCGGAAAGACAAGTCTTGTTAATTTAATTGTTGGATTGATAGAGCCTTCAAATGGTCATGTTTTTCTAGACAATAAAGAAAGAAAAAATGAAATGATAAATCCAGGAATTGTCCCACAAAATATTCATTTATTTAACAATTCTATAGCTGCGAATATTTCATTAAAGCAAAGTAATGATGAAAATGAATTGAACTATATAAATAAAATAGTTGATGTTTGTCAATTACGAGATTTTGTGAATAATAAAAAAAATAAAATGGAATATATAATAAATGATAACGGAAAAAATTTATCAGGAGGAGAAAAACAAAGAATAGGTTTAGCTAGAGCACTTTTCCACAATGCTGATTTTTTAATTTTAGATGAAGCAACCACTGGTTTAGATAAATCAGTCGAAAGAACTGTGTTAGATAAAATTATTAAATTTAATCCTGATTTAACATTAATTATAATTAGCCACGAGCCAAAAAATTTATTTATTTGTGATAAAATTTACACGATGGAAAATGGAATGATAACTGGCTGTAGAAAGCCTAATGAAATAGTTAGTTATTAAATCTATATAAATTAAAATAGTAATTTATTGAATTAATTTGCTATACATTTTCCAAGTGGAAAAAATTTCTTAAAAAAATTTCAGGTTTGCGTAATATCATTACTTTTATTTATCCTGTATTATTTCCTATTTTTCTATTACATGGAAATTTTTCTGCAAGGAGAATGCTATACACTCATTGAAGATAAGAATGATCAAAAATATTTACCAGAACATCATGAAATGTTTTTTTCTGATAAGAAAGATTTAGAAAAAATTATTTCAAAATATTTTAAATTTCCAAAATCTCATAGATCATTAGTAAATAATAGACATAATATTTATTGTATTGGAAGTGATCAAAAAATAGAAATTTAATTTTTTTTCTTTTTTATTATATATGTATATGTATCGAAAGATTTATTTTTGTGAAAAAAAGCATTTTTTTCATCTATACATTTAAAAATAATTTCAAATTTATTTTTAAATATTTCCTCAAAAGTTTTTATATTAGTTATTTTATTTTTATATTTTATGAGAATTTTTTCTTCTCCTTTTATTTTAAGCGGACCATTATCCGCTAGGTAGGATAATTGAGTATATTCTAAATTATCATTTTCTGTGAGCGGAGTTCTTGTAAAATAAAGATATTTTGTATTTAATTTAGAAATAGCTTTTAAAGTTTTAATTGGATTTTGTGTATAATTAACAGCACATCTCGAAAAAAAAATATCTGCTTTATTAACTTTTTCTAAACTATTAAAAAAAAATAAGTTTTTATGTTTTGGTTCTTTATTACAAAGCTCCACCATTGTTTTATTTTCGATAATAAACCACTTAAGATTGAATCTAGATAATTTTTTTTTCGCAATAAAAAAATGATAACCAGCCCCACCGCCAAAATCTATAATAGAATTTATTTTTTTTCTTTTTATAAAATTTATAAATTTAATTGTTCTTTGATAATTTTGATCATTTTTATTATTTAAAGCAAATTTATTAAAATTAACGGTTTTATTAATAATAGATTTATTTAGTATTAACCTATTGTATCCAAACTGTTTTTTATGTTGAGTAAAAATATATCTTATTAGATTAATTTAGATTAATTTAATATTTGAATGTTCGAATTATATTCATTTAATTTTTTGCAATCAGATTATAAAGATATATCAATTATTTATGATTAAAGAACTAAATCAAGTTAAAACTTAAAATTTTCACTGTGCTTTTTTTTATTAAAAGATTCTTTTATATTGTTTTTTACAGGGCATTTAATTTTGTAGCTCCGCAGGAGGGAGAAAATATATTGCTAGAAAGAATCTTTGCAAAAAAAAATAAAGGTTTCTATGTTGATATTGGAGCCCATCATCCAGTCAGATTTTCTAATACTTTAAATTTGTACCAAAAAGGTTGGTCAGGAATAAATATTGAACCAAATGAGGAGCCAGTCAAAGCTTTTAATAAGATGAGACCACAAGATATAAATTTAAATATAGCTGTTTCGACTATGCAAAACTCATGCAATTATTACAAATTTAAAGACCCGGCTCTTAATACAACAGATATAAAAATTGTTAAAATGAGAGAAAGACAAGGCTACAAATGTATTAAAAAGATTATTGTTCCAACACAAACGTTGAATCAAATACTTTCAAGGTATCTTAAAAAAAAATCTGTTATTGATGTTCTTAAAATTGACGTTGAAGGCAAAGAGCTAGACGTTTTAAAGAGTAATAATTGGAGTAAATTTATTCCTAAAGTTATAATTTGTGAGTTCATAAATGTTGACCTCGGTCAGTTAGGTAAGAATCGAGTGTATAAATTTTTAAAATCTAAAAATTATTTATTGTATTGTAAATTAATTCAAAACGGAATTTTTATTCATAAAAATTACTCAAAAAAATTATTTAAATAAATACTTAAATTATTTTTTTTTAAATGAGATATTTTCTAGACTGAAATAACAATTAATTAATAAAATAAAATCAAATCCCCCATAAAGCAAAGCCATTCTCAACTATAGACCGAAGTATTAAAAAACACAGAATTATTATGTAGAATAGTTGTAAATAGTTAAATTTATTTCTAGTTCTATTGAAGAAAGTTTTTCTTATAAGTAGTTGAATTGCATTATAATAAATAATTGCTAATGAAATAATTCCTATTAATCCTGAGCAAGTGTAAGCATAAATAAAAGAATTTGATGCCAACTGGGTATGTTTTGGTAAATTATTAGTAAGATATTTATCGGCCAGTGAACCATGTCCAATTAAGTGTTTTTTTGAATTATTTAATATTTCTTTCCAAGCTTTAATTCTTGTCTTAAAACCTCTTGAAATTTTTATATCTAGAGTTTTTCTCAAAAATTATACCAAGAAATATTAAAAAAATAAATTTTTTTAATATTGATATAGAAGGCAGCGAAATAAAGGTACTTAAAAAAATAAATTGGGAAATTTTTAAACCAGAAATAATTTGCTCAGAGATAATATTAAAAAATTTTAAAGATATATATGAAGATAAGGTATACCAAAAACTAAAAAATAATGGCTATATTCTTTATTCAAAGTTAGTTAACTCTGTGATTTTTGTGAGAAACAAGAAATAAAACAAATACAAAAATCTCCATTTGTATATTTATAGAAAAATTACTTTAACCACTCTGACAATTTGTAAAACTTGAGCTTTTAGATTAGTATTGGAAAATGGTTTATTGTTTTCAAATATATTATTTTATTCTATTGCAAATAACTTAAGCTATAAATTATTAAGCAAATTTTACATATTTTGTTAGTTTGAATTTTTCTCTATTATAATGCTTTAAGAAAATTTTAATTCTTGCAATATCTTTGTATAATAAATTATTACACAATATGATTTAAATTTATATTTTATGTTAAAAAGTTACTCACCTATTTCAATTTTTGTCTACAAAAGAAAAAAGCATTTAAAAATAACCATAGATTCTCTAAAAAAAAATACTGAAGCCAAAAATAGTGCGTTGTATATATTCTCTGATCATTGGAGATCTGAGCTAGATAAAGCAAGTGTTTTGGAGGTTAGAAAATATATAAGTACGATATCCGGCTTTAAAAAAAAAGTAGTCATTTATAGAAATAAAAATTTTGGATTATCTAAAAATATCATTGAAGGAGTCAATTATATTCTAAAATATAATAATAAAATAATTGTTTTAGAGGATGACTTAAAGTTAAGTAAGTATTTTCTTCAATACATGAACTATAATTTAACTTATTTTGAAAAAAATAATAAAATAGCAAGTATACATGGATATGTTTACCCGCTGAAAAATAAATCAAAATTAGAAAAAGCTTTTCTTATTAGGGGGGCTGATTGTTGGGGCTGGGCAACTTGGAGGCGCTCTTGGATTCTTTTTGAACCCAATGGAAAAAAATTGTTAAAAAACATTATTAATAAAAACTTGATAAACGAATTTAATTATAATGGTGCTTACAATTATTTAAATATGCTCAAGAAACAGATTTTAAAAAAGAATGATTCTTGGGCTATACGATGGCATGCAGCAATTTTTTTAAAAAATAAATATACACTTTATCCTAGAAGTACTTACGTAAACAATATCGGTCTAGATGGAAGTGGGATTCACAATGGTAATTATTTCAATGAATATAATAGCAAATTGTCAAATAAAAAATTTTTTTTTAATAAAAAAATTGAAGTTAAAGAATCGGTGGTAGCAAAAAAAGAATTTGAAAGTTTTTTTCGAAAAATTGGCAAAAAAAAACCATTAATTTTTTTCAAAAGAGTATTGCGTTTGTTCTCTTAATTTTTAATATTATTTCTTTGCCAAACATCTTGTCTGGTACCATTTCTTATCTATCCTAGAATAAATTTTGCATAAGAAATTGAAAAAAATTCAGAGCAATATTCTCTTAAAAAAAAAATAATAGGGAGGCCATTTATGAAAAAATATGGAGCTGTCAATTATGTCAAAACCAGCTCTTGACAGAATATTTCCAAGATTCATTGGAGAACAGGAGAAAAAATGAAAATTTATATCATTTTTTTTGCAAGAGTAGTTTTTACTATCCAGAGAGACAACGATGCAGATTTGACCTCCTTTCTTTAAGGATTGGTAAATATTTTTTAAGGGGTTGTCTGTATGTTCGGGGGTATGATTTGAAATTATTAAATCAAAATAATTAGCTGGTAGTAAGCTACTATTTGAAAAACCTCAACTGCATTAGTTTTTGCAATATTTTTGTCTCCTTGTTTACCTCGATTCCAAAAAGCTTAGTATTTTTTTCTTTGATATTTTCAGCATGTAGCTACCCCCACATCCGAAATCTAAAATTTTCTGACCTGGTTTAAACAAATTGTTAAACTTTATTAAATTTGCTTTTCCACCAAACTCTCCAATTTGTGATTGCCACTTAAAATATCTTTTATTATAGTGTTTATTGAGCATTATTGTATTTATTAGTCGTTATTATTTATACAATATCAATATCAACCAAGTTTAATAATAAAGATGTCGAAAGCTATATACATCCCAACATTTTCAAATAGCAAAGGATCCTTGTCTGTAATCGAGAGTTTGCTTAATTTTTCAATCAAGAGAGTTTATTATATTTACAATATTCGTGGCGTTAGAGGTCAGCATAAGCATTGTAAAACAATTCAATTTTTTATTTGCTTGAATGGAAAAGTAGCATTAACTGTAAAAAACAAATATCAAAAAAAATATATTTTATCAAAACCCAACAAAGGAATTTTATTGAACCCCGAAGATTGGCATGAATTTAAATCTTTAAAAAAGAATACCGTTCTTTTAGTTCTTGCTTCCCATAAATTTTCTGAAAAAGATTACATTTATGAAAAATAAAAAAATCTATTTTGAAAATTTATCTAATTCAAATTCTTTTTTTACGAAAATTTTTAATGAAAAATATAATCAATTTATAAAAAATGGAAATTATATTTTGTCAAAAAATCTTGAAATTTTCGAAAAAAATTTTTCAGCTTACATAGGTACAAAATATTGTATAGGAGTTGGCAATGGCTTAGATGCCTTAACAATTTCTTTAAAATCACTAAATCTTCCTAAAAATAGTGAGGTTATAATTGCATCTAATGCCTATGTAGCCTGTGTTGTTTCTGTGATTAACGCAAATTTAAAACCAGTCCTTGTTGAGCCTAATATTCAAACATATAATTTAGACCATGAAAAAATAAAAAAAAATATTACAAGAAAAACCAAGGTTATTCTAGCTGTTCACATGTATGGAAAACCCTGCAATATGAAAGAGATTCAAAAGATTTGCAAAAAATATAATTTATTTTTAATTGAGGATTGCGCCCAATCACATGGTGCGTGTTTTCAAAATAAAATAACAGGATCTTTCGGAGACCTTAGCTGTTTTAGTTTTTACCCAACTAAAAACCTGGGGTGTCTAGGTGATGGAGGAGCTATTTTGTGCAATAACAAATCGTTAGCAATTAAATTAAGAATGATGAGAAACTATGGGTCAAAAATAAAATATTACAATGATATATTAGGCCAGAATAGTAGACTGGATGAATTTCAGGCTTCTTTTTTAAATATTAAATTAAAGTATTTAGATAAAATTAACCTTCATAAAATTAAATTAGCTAAAATTTATAATGACAATTTGAGTGCCAGCTTTGTTAAGCCAGTAATGAAAAAAAATGAAAAGCACGTTTTTCATATATATAATATAAGACATTTAGAGAGAGATCGATTAAAATCTTATTTAGAGAAAAACAATATTAAAACAGAAATTCACTACCCAGTACCTCCCAGCAAACAAAGGGCTTTTAAAAATATGTTTAAAAAAAAATACCCAATCTCAGAAGAGATACACGCAACAACATTGAGTCTACCAATTTCATATTCGCATAAAGAAAAAGATATTTTGCAAGTAATAAGAGTATTGAACAGGTTTTAATTATGAAGGGAATAATTTTATCTGGAGGTCTTGGAACAAGATTGTATCCAGCAACTTTTGTTACGTCCAAGCAATTATTGCCAGTATTCAATAAACCAATGATTTATTATTCTTTGTCCACATTGATGCTGGCAAATATTAGGGATATTTTATTAATTACTACGGCAGAAGATGTAAAAAATTATAAAAAATTATTTGGAGACGGTTCACGATTGGGAATGAAGATAACCTACACAATACAAAAAAAACCGAGAGGGCTGGTAGATGCTTTTCACGTAGGGTCAAAATTTATAGGAAAAGAGGATGTGTGCTTGATTTTGGGTGATAATATTTTTTATGGTGATGGTTTTTCAAATCTTTTAGAAGAATCAAAAAAAATCGTTGAAAATAAAAAAAATGCCGTCATTTTTACGTTTCCTGTTAAAAATCCATCTAATTATGGAATTGCAAATATAAAAAATAAAAAACTAAAATCTTTACTTGAAAAACCAAAGAACTCTAAAAGCAATGATGCTGTAGTGGGTCTTTATTTTTATCCCAATTCTGTAATTCCATTTTCAAAAAAAATAAAACTATCCAAAAGAAAAGAGCTGGAAATAACCGATTTGAACAATTTATATTTAAATTTAAAAAAATTAGAAGTAATACAAATGGGTCGAGGTTATGCATGGTTTGATGCTGGTTCAACCGATAGTCTCCATGAAGTTAGTCAATTAATCAAATCTATAGAAAGCAGAATGGGTTATAAAATTGGCTGTATTGAAGAAATTGCTTTAAATAAAAAGTGGATTTCAAAAAATAAAATTAAAAAAATTGCAGAAAAATACTTAAATTCTGAATATGGAAAATACTTGAATTCTTTAATTAAATGAAAACTATAATAGTCACAGGTGGCAGTGGTTTTATAGGATCAAATTTCATAAAAAAAAATATAACAAAATATAAAATTATTAATATTGATAGTTTAACTTACGCATCTAATCCTAAATTTTTGAACAATATATCAAAATCTAAAAATTATAAATTTTATAAAACAGATATAAGAGATACAAAAAAAATAATCAGCATTGTAAAAAAACATAATCCCAATTTCCTTTTTAATTTTGCAGCTGAAACCCATGTAGACAATTCTATTAAAAATTCCGACGATTTTGTTAATACAAATATTTTAGGTACTCATTCTTTGTTGAAATCTATATTCCACAATAAAAAATTTTTAGATCATAATTTTAAATTTATACAAATATCAACAGATGAAGTATTTGGAGATGTCAAAAAAAATTACCACACGAAAGAATGCGACAGATACAACCCCAGTTCACCCTACTCATCAAGCAAAGCAGGCGCAGATCATCTGGTCTCATCTTGGGGAAGGACATATAATATGAACTACAATATTACTTACAGTAGTAATAATTTCGGCCCCAATCAAAATAATGAAAAATTTATTCCTGTAATACTGTATTCTATTTTAAATAGTAAAAAAATTCCTGTATACGGAGACGGTAAACAAAGAAGAAACTGGATATACGTTGAAGATAATATCGATGGAATTTTAAAAGTCGCGACACACGGAAAAATAAACCATACTTATAATGTTGGATCTAGTTATTCCTTAACTAATTTGGCCCTGATTAAAAGAATATGTTTTGTGTTGATAAGCAAGTTTAATTTCAATAAAAATATTTATAATTTAATTGATTTTGTAAAAGACAGGCCAGGTCATGATAGAAATTATAGTTTAGATTCAGCTAAGCTAAGTAATTTGCACTGGAAATGTAATTATGATTTTAACTCGGCAATTGTTCAAACAATCAAATGGTATCTGACTAATAAATGATTAATTTTTGTACCTATTTTGATTATAACTACTTGTCAAAATTTTTAACTTTAAAGGCTTCATTAGACCAGTATAAAAACGATTACACTTTCTTCATTTTGTCTTTAGATAATTTTGTTTCTGATTTTTTCAAAAAAAATAATTTTGAAAATGTTCAATTAATAAATCTTATGGATTTAGAAATAGAGTTCGCAGATCTTTTGCAAGCAAAAAAAAATAGAAATTTAATAGAATATTATTTTACATTATCGCCGTTTTTACCACTGTATATTCATAAAAAATTTAATGTTTTTCAAATTTCGTATTTAGATTCAGATTTTTACTTTTTTAAAAATCCAAGCAAGTTTATAAACCAAAACTCAGATTCTAGTGTTGTTTTAATCAAACAAGAATCAAATCCAGTATATGGCTCATTTAATGTGGGCTGGATTTTGTTTAATTTCAATAACCACGAAACCAAAGAAATAGTAAAGAAGTGGGGTACACAATGTTTGAATTCTTGTTCTGATATCCCAAACCAAAAAAAAAACCTTTATGCAGATCAAAAATATCTAGACAGCTGGCCGCAACAATTAAAAAAAATTAAAATTCTTTACCCAGAATATACATGCCTATCTCCTTGGGATAAAAATAATGCTATCGAGGAAAACATTGAATCAATGATTTCATTTCATTTTCACGGATTGGAAATTCAAAATAATTATATTATATCAGGATTTGGCAAATATAATAAAAAAATATCAAACAAAATAATAAGAAACATTTATAGGCCTTATTTATTGCAACTAATCGCTATTGAAAAAAAATATGATCTACATAGCTCTTCAATAAGAGGAGTTTCCTTAATGAACTTGAGAGGAATATTAACTAAAATAAGAAACTTAAAATCAAAAATTAAACAAATAATTTTTAATGATTTTCACTTAATTACAAAAATTATAAATTGACCATGATTGTTTTAGGATTAAATTTAAGACATGGAGATACGTCTGCATGTATAATTAAAGATGGAAAGCTATTAACCGCAGTCGAAGAAGAAAGGTTTACAAGAGTAAAAAACTGCGCTCATTTTCCTATCAATTCAATAAATTTTTGTCTAAATGAAAATAATATCTCAATAGATGAAATTGATTATATAACCCACAATTCAAGTTGGTTTTACAATTTTTTTGCAAAGATAATTTTTTTTATTAAATATATTAATAAACATTTATGGTGGAAAAAATTTTTTGACTTTTTTTTTAGTAGTAGTTATATTGAAAACAATTTCTCCATTTATTATAATTCAAAGCTTGATAAAAAAATAGTATCAGTTCCTCATCATCTGGCCCACATTTTTTCATCAATGTTTTTTTTGGAAGATAATAAGAGTACTATAATTTTTTCTTTTGACGGCTCTGGTGATTTTTCAACATCAGAGAGTTATTTGATTAAGGAAAAAAAAATTAAATTAATACAGAAAAATTATTTCCCAAACTCTTTTGGTTTTTTATATACAGCATTTTCCCAGTTTTTAGGATTTGCAAAATATGGAGATGAATATAAACTAATGGGTCTCGCTGGTTACGGAAAACCAGTTTATGAAAACAAGATTAAAAAAATATTAAAAAATTTAACTCCTTTGAAATTGGATCTTAAATATTTTAATATACCTACTATTAATTACACTAGGCAATATCCCGTTATTAACAAAATTTATAACCAAGAATTTATAAATTTATTTGGAGAGCCTCGAAATGAAGATGAAGAAGATTCTATTCATCAGGAGCACAAGGATCTGGCGGCATCTCTACAAAAAGTTTTTGAACACTTGGTACTTGATCATCTTACAATATTAAAACAAAAATATGCTTGTAATAAACTTTATCTCACAGGAGGATGCGCTTTAAACTGTTTGCTAGTAGGAAAAATAATAGAAGCAGGTTTATTCGATTCAGTTTCTGTAGGAACTAATCCCGGTGATGCTGGAGGCGCAATTGGATCGGCATTTTTTTTGTTGCATAGCAAAAATGAAAAAATTGATCCTATCCAAAATACTACATTTCTTGGACCTGGCTATAGTAATGAATATATAAAAAAAAATATAATAGATAAAATTCAAGAACCAAATAAATACAAGATAAAATTCTATGAAAATTTTGACGATCTAACTACTCAGGCAGCCCTTATAATAAAAAAAGAGAAAATAATTTTTTGGTTTCAGGACAATATGGAATGGGGCCCTAGAGCTCTTGGAAACAGAAGTATTTTAGCAGACCCATCAAGTAAAAATATTAAAAATTTTCTTAATAGTAAAATAAAAAAAAGAGAACTGTTTAGACCTTTTGCTCCAGCAGTATTGCAGGAATTTGCCAACGATTATTTTTATATGAATAATCATAACAGTCCATTTATGAATATAGTTTTTAAAGCAAGAGAAAATACAAAAAATTCATTGCCAGACATTGTTCATGTAGATGGAACTTCACGTGTACAAACTGTAGGCGAAAGTGACAATAAAAAATTTTACAAATTGTTACAGGAGTTTAATAAAATTTCTAATTATCCTATTCTAATAAACACATCTTTAAACATAAACGAGCCAATAGCATTAAGTCCCGTTGATGCTTTCCAATTCTTCCTTGAAGCTAAAATAGAATGTATCGTTTTAAATAATTGGGTAATAGAACTAAAACATTAATTAGAAGAAGTAATTTTTGTTAAAAAAACAGTTAAACCAAAATACAAAAAAGCATAAACCACAATTATTTTTATTTGAGCAATTTCCGTGTATTGATTGATAATAATTGGTGTTATAACTAACATAAAAAATAATAATAAAACTTTTAATTGCGACATATTGCAAGCCAAGAGCAAATGATGCAGGTGACACCTGTCAGCCGAAAATGGATTTTTATTATTAACAAGCCTAATTACAAAGACCCTTAGCATGTCTAATCCTGGTAGCATTAAGGCAACAAAAATATTTTCAACTGGAAAATCAATTTTTTTTATTTCAATGTTATAATTTAAAATTATATTCAAACCAATTAAGCATCCTAGGAATAATGATCCCGAATCTCCTAAAAAAATTTTTTTTTTTAAGTTAAGGTGTAAAATATAAATAAGAGATATAATCATCACTATGTATAAAGAATCAATATTTTGAAAAGTATTGATTAGCCAAGTTATAAATATAATTGAAATTAAGATACATAGTCCATCAATGCCATCAATTAAATTTATAGCATTCGTTAAAAGTAATAAGCATAGAATCGTAATTGGAATGCTTAAATAATTTAAATAAAAATCTTCATTAAGTGTTGCAAAATATACTTTATTAACTCGCAGATTTGGATCTAAACTTATAAATAAATAAAAAATAGTAATTAAGATTAAAAATTTATATTTATAAGAAACTCTTTTAACGTCATCTATCAATCCCAATATTAAACAACTTAAGCAACATGCAAAAATAATAAAAGAAGTTTTATTTAAATCATACAAAAATATTAAATATAAATTTATTAAAAGAAATGATGAAAAAGCCATTATCCCCCCTAATAAAGCAGTTGGCTTTTTATGTAATTTTCTAATTCTATCAGGCCTGTCTAGAAGTTTAGTTTTTTTTGAAATTATTCTTTTATATTTATTAATTAAATAAATTATTAATAAAGAAAATATTGTTAAACTAAATTCAAGCATTTTTTTTGTTTTAATTTAGTATTAGGAAGATCAAAGTTATTATATGAATATATAATGAATAAACAAGTTGCATCTTTTTTTTCAGATAGAATTCTTCTAGTTTTAGTATTCTTTTTCCCTTTGATTATTGTACTAAGAAGTGCTGCTATTAATGTTACCACTACTGTAATTAGTATATTAATATTGTTTAATATTTTTAAAAAGAAACAAACAGAAATTTTTAAAAATAAATTAGTAATTTATATTATCATTTTTCTTTCATACATATTTATAAATTCTATAATACAATTCATCAGTTTTGATTTGTTATTAAAATCTTTTGGAAATTTTAGATATTTACTTTTATCTTTTGCGGTATTTTTTGTGTTTGAAAAAATGTCAGACATACAACAAAAATTTTTTATTTATTTTAATACTATAATAATTCTATTAATTGCATTTGATATTCTTTATCAATTTATTTTTTATAAAGATATTTTCGGATTTCTCCCTAGCATGTGCAGCAGTATTTTGCCTATTAAATGCGTTAGATTTTCTGGGGTATTTGGAGATGAATTAATTGCAGGATCTTATTTAAGTCAAATTGGTTTTCTAATATTAATATTGTTTTTAAAAAATTTAAATTTAAATAAAAATTTTTTTTATTTTTTAATAAAATTTTTTTTATTTTTATTCTCAATATTAATAATTCTTTTGACAGGAGAAAGAGCTGCTTTATTAATAGTTATCATTTCTCTTTTTTTTACATACTTTTTTAAAAAAAAAATAATTAAATTTTTTTTTATTTTTTTATCTTTATTAACACTAATATTTTTTTTCGCTAAGAAAATTGAATCTATTAATAGTCGATTTATTAAGTTGTTCGATGGTTGGGGATCAACAACTCAACAGGCGACAATTACAAATAAAATAGCTGAAAGTCCATGGAGCCTTCATTATCATGCGGCAACAGAATTGTTTCTAGAAAAACCAATCATAGGTCATGGGCCTAGGAGCTTTAGAATAAAATGTGAAAATACAAATATTGATAAAAAAACTAGAGAACAAAGAGATTACTATAGAGACTATAGAGCTTGCTCAACTCATCCCCACAACTATCTTTTAGAGTTTTTAAGCGAGCATGGATTAATTGGTGGGGTTTTGTTTATTGGATTATTTATTTTTGTTTTTATTAGTGTTTATAAAAAAAATAAAAATAACAAAGACGAAAACGTATTTATATTTATAGGAATTGGAAGTTTAATTTTAGCTATCATTTTCCCTTTTAAGCCTTCGGGTTCTTTTTTTTCTACTTTTAATGCATCCATCTTGTTCTACGTTTTTGGCTTTTTTTTATATTATTTAAAAAAAGTTAAATGAAATTATCTATTTTAACCATTGTAAAGAACGACAAAAGTAACTTATTAAAAAGTTTGGATAGCGTTTTATCTCAAAGTTTAAAAAATTTTGAGTACATTATATATGATGGTATGTCCACCGATGGGACAAAATTTAGTATTCAAAGATATTTGAATAAAAATGTGAGATATATTTGTAGGGCAGATAAAAATTACTATGATGCTTTAAATTACGCAATAAAAGCAGCTTCAGGTGATTATATTGGAATTTTAAATGCAGGCGATAAATACTTTAATTCAAATGTTTTAAATAAAATTTATAAAAAAATTAAAGCGTCAAAGTGTGATTTATTATTTGGTAATTTAGCTTACTTTGATGAGAAAAATCATTCTACAAGAGTTTGGAACTTTAAAGTGACAGATTTAAATCCTATATCTGCACTGAAGATCGCAAGCCCGACTCTTTTTATAAAAAGAAAGGTTGCTACATCTAGTCCATATAACATTAATTACAACATCTCATCAGACACTGATTTCAATCTTAGGATTTCGAAGAAAAAATTAAATTATATATATTTAAATGAGTTTATTGTGCTTATGAAGACTGGAGGTTTAAGCACCAACCCGAATTTTTTTTTTATAAAAATGATGGAAGATATCATAATTTTAAAAAAGTATTTTAAAGTTTTTTTTATATTTGTTTATTTATACAAACTTTTAATAAAGCTTAGAACTTTTAAAATAAATAAGAATTTTTTTTAAATGTTTATTAGTTTTTATTTTCAGTTAATAACTATATTAAATTTTTTTTCAAATATTTATATTATTTTTTTACTTTTTATTTTTGGATATTTGGAAATTGTCAGCGAAGGATTTGTTGTTTTAAGCTTAATCACTATATTCACACAGGGATTTTCCGCAAATATCAGAAATATTTACTTAGGATCATCATATGTTTTGAATTTAAAAAAAATTATCTTATTTAGAATATATATTGGAACTATCGGTTGCCTTATAACAAGTTTATCTAGCTATATATTTATTGGAAAGTCTTATATTTTATTACATGTTTCATTAATATTTTTAACGGTTATAAATTGGATTTTAGAACTAATTATTGCAAGATATGAAAAAATAAAAAAAATAAACATTTATTATATTGTAAATTTTTCATTTTTTTTATTTTTTTCATTATCCTTAATTTTTTTAAGAAACATATTATTTTTATCTATTTTTTTGTTTTGTTATTCGTTGCTCAATATTTTGATATTCCGAAAAGTTTTTAGAAATATTCTTAATCAAAATCTATTTTTTAAAAAATTAAGCATAAACCTTGGTATTTTTTCAACATTATTAAAAACAGTAGCCAATTTTTCTTGGAGATATTTTGTAATTATTTTTTTCGGAAGATCGGAAACGTCTTTTTTATTTATTGGTTTTACGCTTGGATCATTTTTTGGAACAGTATTTGATATTAGCTACGGCGCTTTGTTTTTAAAAAAATTTAATAATAAAAAATTATTAATCAATATTTTTTTTATTATTTATATCCTTATAATTTCTTTTTTTATATATCTTATAAAAGCTTTCTCATACTTTGATAATGAACAATTTAATATCTTATTGACTACCACCATATTTTCTATTTTTGGAGGATATTTAACAATACTAGCCTTATTGCGAAGACAGTTATTTTTTGAAGAAATTAAATTTCGAAAAATATGTTATAAAGCAGATATTTGTATTTATTTATTTAATTTTTTAATTATACCAGTTTTATATTATTTAAATAAACAATATTTAACAATGTCTTATTTTGTCAGTTCGTTGTTTTTTTATTTCATATATATAATTTTATTTAAAAATGTTTATTCAAAAAAAATCTATTAATTTTTTTATTTTTACTTCTTTAATATTTTTATCTTCTTATTTTTTAAATTCTAATAATTACGTTGGTAATAAATTAATTTTTTTTATTTTTCAGTCCGTATCTTTTGTACTTTTTATAACCGCTATTAAAAAGAATAAATCTGCCTTTGAATTTTTTACTTATTTTTTTTTTCTCTTAAGTTTTTGGTTTAAGTTTAACTGTATTTTATATTTTAAAAATATTAAAGTATCCGAAGGCGACTTTGATTTGACAATTTCAAATTATGATAATGCTACTATTATTATTATTTGTACATTTATGGCTTGTATATGCGCTAGCTTTATAAAAGATTTAGTTATTAACAATTTTATTAAGGAAACTAAATATGAAATTAGTAATTTTTTTATAAGATTTTACAAATATTATAGAATAATTATTTTTTCAACCTGGATAGGATTTTTAATCTTGGTTTGGGGAAGTAATTATTATTATAAAATTTATTTCAAAGGACTAGTCAATCAAGGTACGTTTTCTGCAGTTAAATATTTCTATTCATGGAGTCTTGTATATGGTCTTGCAGCTCTTACATCTATTCTGATCTATATTGATATTATAATTTTTAAAAAAAAAATTGTTTTTTTACTTGGAATATTTGAGTCTTTTTTTACGCAAATGAGTATTTATAGCAGATCTTTCTTATTATCTTTCTTTGCCTATTTAAGGGGTTTTTTATTTCTATCTAATATTAAGAAATTAAGCTTTTCAAAATTTACAATTGGAAAAATAGTTTTTTTAATAGTAATAATTTTTTTTTTATCAATTTATTCTTCAGCTAAATTAAGAAGCACCGAATTTTATGAAACTGATAAATCAAGAGTTCCAATAACATTTTCATCAACCTTCTCTGATATAATTTCACTTTCGATTAATCGCTGGGTTGGAATTGATGGATTATTGGCCGTCTCACAAAATAAAAATTTAAATTTTAATTTTTTTTTATCTGCATGGCAGGAAGAAAAATATAATAAAAAAAAATCATTCTACATAGACAATTTCTTTAGTCGGTTTAATTACTCTGAGTTTGAGAAGAAAAACCTTAATATTGTAATTACTCCTGGAATAGTTGCTTTCTTATATTATTCAGGTTCAGCTTTATTTGTTTTTTTTTCTATTCTATTTTTAATATTAATTTGCTCAGCTATTGAAATGTTATTTTTTTACTATTCACTAGGAAATATTATATTAGCTAATATTATCGGTTATGCCTTATCTGTGAGGTTTATTCATTTTGGGTACGTTCCCTTTAATACAATAAATTTTTTATTATCTTTCTTGATAACATTTTTTATAGTTTACTTCTTGACACTTCTTATAAAAAAAAATTTAAAAGATAATATTTAAATAAGTTACAAATACTTAATATGTTAAATATAAAATATAAAGATTTGCAAGTAAGTATAAAAAATAACTTAATATGTTTAATATTTTCGTTTCATCTTTTTTTTTGGGGAATAACTTTTGATTTTATCCAACTAAGATTTTTAATATTTTTACTAATTTTCCCAATTCTTTTAAATTTGAATAAAATAATCATATCCAAGTTTATAAAGTATTTCTTGATTTCATTAGTACTATTTTTACATTTATTTTTTCAGTCTAATTTATTTTTTGTTAATTATTTATACCCAATCTTTGGCTTATTTTTAATTATGGTAATTTTAGATACTTATAAAGAATTTTTTTTAAATAATTTAGACAAGATCATATATTTCTTTTTAATATTTTTTTATTTATTTATTATTTTTCAATTTTTTTCTTTTAATTATTATTCTAAACAAGTTTCTAGTAACTGCATAGGTTGCTTTAGTATTTTAAGAATATTTTTTAAAGAGAACTCGCATTTAGCTTTAATCGCTCCATCAGTGATTTTTTATTTATTATTCATCTCAAACTATAATAAATTTATAAATTATTTTTCAGCAATTATTTTCTTATTGATCTGCTTTGTTAATTCAAGCTTAACATTATATATTGGACTGATTACTTTACTTTTTTTTGTTTTATTTTTTAAACTTAAATTATTTGAATTCAAAAAAATATTTTTAATACTTATGATTTGCTTTATATTATTTAAGTTATTCACAGACAACGTTGCCAAAATTAAAGTTGCAGATTTTTTTAATGAAAATAACAACATTAATCTAAGTACTGAAGTATATAAAACATCTTATTTAGTTGCAAAAAATAGTATTATTTATAAGCCCCTTGGTTATGGATTTAATAACTATTCAGAAGCGTTTGATAAATTTGTTAGCAATTTGAATGTTTACAATAAAGAAGTTCTTTTACTTAACAAAAATGATGCATCAAACAATTTTAGCAAGATCGTAACTGAATTTGGAATATTTTCAATTTTTTTTTTTTATTTTTTAATTTCTTTTTTATTTAACAATAAAATAGATAATAAAATTAGGATATTTCTTGCTCTACCAATAATTATTCAGACATTTGTTAGAGGCGCAGGATATTTTAATGGTGGATTTGTGTTATTTGTTTTTTTTGCTTTTGTTTTATGGATTAAACCGTATTTGAAAAATCATTCATCTAAATGATTTACATTTCTAGTATAATTTTTTTATTTATCATTTTATCTTTTTCAAATTTTTTAAATCTAAAAAGTAATATTAAAATTAACCAATCCTACTTTATCTCATGTTGCACTATAATTTTATTATCTTTTTTTAGTTTTTTTATAGATAGAGAGTATAAATTAAGTACACTAAATTATTTATTTTATTTCTTTTTTCTTTTTTCTATTTTTTTTCTTGTATTTTTAATTCCTAATTTTACTAAAATCAAAATAGGCATTAATTTAGAGTTTATATTTTTTTTTTTAATTATTTTTTATGTAAGTAAAGATAGATATTATCTTGACCAAGATGAATTTACATACTGGGGCCGATCTTTAAAAGAATTGTTATTAGGTTTAAAACCTTACAATAGTTTTACTCATCATCCAAAAGGCACTACTTTATTTCAATATTTATTAGTTTTTCTTAATTATAAAGAAGGTCTAGCAATATTTGCTAATAATATTTTATTAATTTCTGGTTATTTTTATCTTTTTTATGAAAGAAAATTATTAAGTGTTGAAAAAATTTTTCTATTTTTGATTTTCTATTTATTATTAAATAATCTAAGTTTTGGTTTTTTATCTATCTATTCAGATCCAATTCTAGCGGTATTTTTTTCTTGTTTATTAAAACTAATATATTTTTTTGCAACAAAAGAAAAAAATAAAGAAATTTTACAATTCTTTGTTTCTTTTATTATAATTTTTTTAACATTACTATTACTTAATAGAAGTTCTACTATCTATGCACTGTTTTCATTATTTTTATTTTATGTAATTATTTTTTATAAAATCAGGAAAAATACTATTATTTATTTAATTTATTTTTTTGTAATTTTTTTTTTAATTTTAATTTTTTTTAATTATATTGCACCAGAATTAATTTTTAGAGAACATTTTGAAATTCAAACAATAATTCAAAATGTTATAAAATTTATAAGATACCAACTTTTTAGCATAAATTTTATTGAGTTATTTACTTCTCCAATTTATTTTTCACATTTAGGAGCATTATTTAATGGTATATTAATTTTCTTTTCTATAAATAATTTTTTTCCACAATTTCAAATACCCCTATTTGTATATATTTTATTACTTGGGTTAATATTATTTTTTAATTTTAGATATAAATTTTATTTAATTTTATTTTCTTTTTTTATTATTTTTATTTATTCTTCAATAGTTTTCATAATTAAATTTCAAATTGAAAAACTTTCAATATTAGCATTACAGAGATATATTGCAATTTTGTTACTAGCTAATTTTCTTTTTTATATTTCTATAATTACTGAAAATTTTAAAAAGGGTTATAATAATTATGTTCTATTTTTTTTTATAATATTCTTAATTTCTGTTACACCTAAAAAAACAATAGGCTTATTCGTAACCGATAAAATTTATTATTCAAATTTAAGTAATCTAAATTTTAAGATTAATAGAGATAAAATTTCTGAACTAAAAAACATTAAAAATATAGATAGTATTTTTTTAATTCATAAAAACTATATGTCTGATTATACTAACAATAATATTGCGGGTGAGCATACATTTTATCACGATATAATTTTATATGAATTATATCCAAAAAAAATTGTATTTGTTGAATATGATCAATTTAACAAAAATATTAATAACAAAAAAAATTTTAAACTTAATAATTCTCTTTTTATTTTTTTTGATTTATCTAAAGATCAATTAGAAAATAATAATTATTTACGAAAATCTTTTATAATAAATACTTATTAAAAAATATTATATTTATTATTTTTAACTAATTTACTGTTAAGAATGAGTATGTTTTTTTTAAAGAATATTTAAGGTTATCAACAGAATATGTTGTGCAAGGTGATTTGCTATACATGCACAATTGATCTCCTTTGTCTGCTAAGTAATAAACAAAATCATTATTAATCTTAATTTTTGTTTTTGGATAAATCTTTCCTTTAGAATCTAAAGTATAAATATTTGGCCAGGTTGTGCCTTTATAATTATTAAAAATTTTAATTCCTTGTTTTGTTGATATAATAATAAAACAGCTAATTAAGATAAATTTAAAAATAGGAATATTTTCTTTAACTGTTAAACTATTTTTAATTAAGTGTAAAAAGAGTAGCGATATTAAAGTTATAATGTAGGAATAACCATATCTATATAGAGGGAATAAAAGTAAAAAAGAAAAAGTTCCAACGCCACAAGTGATTAAACACAAAAAAAATCTAACATTAAGATCTCTATTATTTTTTCTTGTAATGCTTTTAAATTTAATTTTGATGTACAAAGTAATAACAACTAAAATTACAATATAAGGAGTTATAATATTTAATATATACTTTAGATGCTTATTGCTCCAAGCATGTATCCAATTTAAATTTTTACCAAATTCTTCCATGGATATATTTTTATCCATCCTATCGGGCCATCCTTTTGACCAAGCATCACTTTCTATATTTGCATTTACCGTTTTTTGAATATTGGTCCAAGGGAGATTTTCAATACAAGTTAACTTAATTGGATAAATAGCACAGCCACTTATAATAATATTTTTTATTAACCATAAATATAACAATAGAGCTGGCAAGGAAAATAATGAATAGAATATTTTTTTTAGTCTTAAACTATTTTGTAAAAAAAAAATTATAATAGGAGCGATAAAAATTAAACCCAAAGTTGATTTGTTAATAAATGTGAAAACTGAGATGAGTAAGATTTTATTAAAATTTATTTCTTTTATTTTATTTTTTAAAATATAAGATATTAAGTATAAAAAACATAAATGCGGTACCACATCATTTCCAAATTCACTGTATCTTCCGATTTTGAAAGCAATATAGATTAATACAAATAAAGAAAAAAAGTTACCTAAATTAGATGTTTCTTTTTTTGTGGCAACTTTCCAAATATCATAAAAAAAATAAATATAAAAAAAAGAAACGATACTCGCTAAAGGTACACTTATTCCGTTTTCTAAGAACAAAAAATTATTATTTATAGCTGACAAATATTGCAATATGGAGACGTGTCCAAATCTAAAGTGAATATTACTAAGACCAAATATTATTTTATTTTCATTAACTATAGATGTGTAGGGGAGATGATATAAGCCCGCATCTGGACGATTTACATTACTATAAATGATTAATAAAAAAGTTACAAAAGAAGATACTAGTAAAAAATTTATATTTTTTTTATTTAAAACAAATTTCTTCTTTATTGAATATGCAATAATTATTAAAATATAGACTATAGAATTTATTAAAGGGGCTAAGGGAGTAAAAAAATTTAATATTAAAGAAATAAACGATATAAATATTATTCCAATAAAATATAGGTAAAATTGACTGTGAAAATCATATTTTTTATCTAATACAAAAAGACTTCCACTACAGAAATATATAAAATTTGTTAATATTGAAAATATAAGTATATCCATTCAATGATTAGAATTAAAAAAAAATTATCAGTTATTATACCAGTATATAATGAAAAAAATACAATCGAAAAGCTTTTAAATAAAATTCATAAATTAAGTGATATAAAAAAAGAAATTATTGTTGTAGATGATGCGTCCAACGATGGCTCAACTAATATATTAAAAAAAAATAAAAAAAAAATTACTAAATTAATCTACCATAAAAAAAATCTTGGCAAGGGAGCTGCTATTAAATCAGCGCAAAAATTTGTTAAAGGAAATGTAGTGATCATTCAAGACGCAGATTTAGAATATGATCCTGCAGATTATCACAAACTTTTAAACTTTATTAATAAAGGATATAAAGTTGTTTATGGTTCTCGGGTTCTTGGAAAAAATAGATATTTACTAAAAAATTTTTCTTCAATTTCAAGAATATTTTTTAATCACGTTTTGACTGTCACATCAAACTTATTAAACAAACAGAAATTAACAGATGCACACACTTGCTATAAAATGTTTGATAGCAATCTTTTTTTAAAAATCCGTTTAGAAGAAAATGATTTCAGTTTTTGCCCAGAAATTACAACAAAAATAGCACTAAAGAGGATTAAAATTAAAGAAGTTCCCATTAAGTACAGCGGTAGAAATTATAATGAGGGAAAAAAAATTAGATTAATTGATGGTATAAAAGCAATTATTACCCTTTTTAAATATAGATTCTTTTAATAGTTATAAATATATACTCTCTTAATATTTACATGAAAAAAATTGCATTAATTTTTGGTATAACTGGTCAAGATGGTGCCTATCTTGCTAAATTTTTATTAAAAAGAAATTATATAGTTCATGGTGTTAAGAGAAGAAGCTCATCTTTAAATACTTACAGAATAGACGATATTTATTTAGATCCTCATAAGAAAACTAATTTTTATATGCATTATGGAGATCTTACCGATTCATTATCTGTTTTAAAAATAATTCAAAAAACAAAACCACATGAGATTTATAATCTAGGAGCACAATCTCATGTTGGAGTTTCTTTTGAGGTACCTGAATATACCGCTAACGTTGATGCTATAGGAGCTCTTCGAATATTAGATGCAATAATGACGTTAGGACTTTCTAAAAAAATTAAATTTTATCAAGCTGGTACTTCAGAAATGTTTGGTGCGTCAAAACCGCCGCAAAATGAAAAAACTAATTTTTATCCAAGAAGTCCTTACGGAGCTGCAAAACTTTATGCGCATTGGATTACTGTCAATTATAGAGAATCGTACAATATATTCGCTTGTAATGGAATTTTATTTAATCACGAAAGTCCAATAAGAGGGGAAACTTTTGTTACAAAGAAAATAGTCACTGCGCTTTGTCAAATAGTACAAACTGGATTGGGTCATCTTTATCTTGGAAATTTATATGCCAGAAGAGATTGGGGTCATGCAAAGGATTATGTTGTTGCTATGTGGAAAATGTTACAGCAAAAAAACCCAAAAGATTATGTCATTTCATCAGGCAAACAGTATTCGGTTAAATATTTTGTTTATTTAGTGGCAAAAGAATTAGGAATAAAAATTATTTGGAAGGGGAAAGGTTCAAATGAAAAAGGTTATTTAAATAATAAAGAAATTATTTCTATAGATAAAAAATATTTTAGACCCGCAGAAGTAAATTCCTTATTAGGAGATTCAAGTAAAGCTAGAAAAGAACTAAAATGGAGGCCCACTTATGACATTTACTCATTAGCAAAAGAGATGGTGAGTGAAGAGATAAAAAAATTAAATGATTAATAAAAAAAATAAAATTTTTGTAACTGGGCACAAAGGTTTAGTAGGATCTGCGGTGATTCGAAGGTTAAAATATTTTGGTTATAAAAAAATTTTAACTGTAGATAAGAAAAAATTAGATTTAAGGAATCAGCAAAAAGTATCAAATTTTTTTAAGAAAAATAATATAGACGCTGTTATTAATGCAGCAGGGAAAGTTGGCGGGATTTATGCAAATAATAAATACAAGGCTGATTTTATTTATGACAATCTAGCAATACAAAATAATGTTATTCACTCTTGTTTCCAAAATAAAGTAAAATCATTAATTTTTTTAGGATCAAGCTGCATTTATCCAAGAAATTCTAAACAACCAATCAAAGAGAATTATTTATTAACAGGAGAATTAGAAAAAACAAACGAACCTTATGCTATAGCCAAAATCGCAGGTATTAAAATGTGCGAAAGTTATAATTTTCAATATAAGACTAATTATAAATGTTTAATGCCTTGCAATTTATACGGACCAAATGACAATTATAATCTTAAAACATCTCACTTTTTTCCAGCTTTAATAGCAAAAGCATTTGAAGTTAAAAAGAATAAAAAAAAACAGATTATATTGTGGGGAAGTGGAAAACCAAAAAGAGAATTAATGTATGTAGATGATTTAGCAGATGCATGTATTTATTTTATGAATAAGAAGACAAAAGAAACGTTAATTAATGTTGGAGCAGGTAATGATAGGACCATATTAAATTATGCGAAGTTTATTTTAGAAAAGATTAACTTAAAATGTAAAATTGTTTTAGATAGATCTAAATCTGATGGCACCCCAAGAAAAATTATTAATAGTTCAATTGCTAACAAATATGGCTGGTTCCCAAGGATAGACCTTAATAAAGGTTTTGATTTAACTTTTAAAAATTATTTATTAAAAAATAGTAAATAAATTTTGCTAGTTACTTATTATGTAAAATAACTTTTTTATTTTTTTAAGTTAGAACAATTAGTTTTTTTTAATATAAACAGACATTAAATTTTTTTGATTTATAAATATGTGAAAAAAAATCCATATAAAAAAATTTATCAAAAAATTATTAAAAAATTTAAAATCATAATCGTAATCAAAATAGATTTTGTATTTATTTAATGGTTTGTAAGAATTTATAAGTTTCAAAACTTCCCTCTCAGTCCATCTATAAACAAAATTTGGAACATTTGTATTATCCACACCTCCACCATCGTCATTTTTTACAGCAGAATATTCATATACTTCTGACAAGCCTAATGAACAAGATAATCTGGTTAAAAAGCAATCGCGAGATTCTATAAAAATTACTCCAAATTTTGCAACTCTAAGCATCTCTAAAATTGCAGCGTGAGGCTTTGAACAATGGTGAATTGACGCGTGGGTAATTACATAGTTGTAACTATCATCATTGTACGGCAAATTTTGCATGGATATGTTGCTCTTTATTTCTTTTTCATTTTGTTCGTTAATATTAGTAAAAAAAATATTTGAATACTTTTCTAAAACTTCCTTGTCTAAATTTCCCGCACCCAAAACTAAAATAGTATTATCAATTTTATTTTCTAGGTATTTTTTTGTAATTTTTGAATAAAAATTTTTTCTTCTCATGTCACTTTTTGTGTCATTTAATTTTTGCCATTAAAGACGGTACTCAAATTGGTTGCGGGGCTTGGATTTGAACCAAGGACCTTCAGGTTATGAGCCTGACGAGCTACCAGACTGCTCCACCCCGCGATAAAGTTTTCATGTTATAGCACTATATTTTAAATTATCTAGTTTTGTTAAATTGAAAGGATCTATTTTAAATTTGAATTATATTTACAAAGGAATACCATTTATGTATAAAACGCTGCCTGGTGATTATTGCAAAGGAGTAACACCCGATCCCATTCCGAACTCGGCAGTTAAGCCCTTTAGCGCCAATGGTACTTTGTCTTAAGGCACGGAAGAGTAGGACGTTGCCAGGCTTTATAA